>Ga0209091_10002528_pt1 | contig 15342 bp, 9 predicted proteins | sample ArcticOcean_MG_C_6_FD_187438 | JGI IMG/M metagenome (GOLD analysis project Ga0209091, IMG submission 187438) | Marine microbial communities from western Arctic Ocean - ArcticOcean_MG_CB8_128 (SPAdes) (version 2) | ecosystem: Environmental > Aquatic > Marine > Oceanic | place: Arctic Ocean...
CACAACAGCAACAACAACAACAACAACAACAACAACAACAACAACAACACTTTGTCAATATGCTCAACTCTTTACCTTTTTTCATAAACTCATCATCAGTCACCAGCTTACCATCTTCGTCTACTCGTGCTACTACTAACAATAGTATCAACAGACCATCATCATCATCATCATCATCATCATCGAAAAAGGGCAACAACAACAACAACAAGAGAGGATTTCGTGCATCATCATCATCATCATCAGAACAAGAACCGGCTAAGATACAGGAAACGTATCAGTTTCACAGTCCGGAAGGGAAAGTGACGTTCGCGCACGAAACCGACGGAGAGAAGTCGAAGTGGACGAATTGTGAGATTTCACACGTCGGCGATGTAAACGAACAGGCGAAGGTGAAGCTTGGAATCGTCATCGGCGAATTTCACGACCAACTCATGAACCGCATGCTCGAAGACGCTCGCCTCTCGGCGTTGGCGATGAACGCCGAAATCACTCGAGTCGTCTTCGTCCCGGGCACGTACGAAGCGCCGTTAATATTAGAAAACATGCTCATGGACGACTCGCTCGACGCGGCGTGCGTTTTAGGATACATAGAAAAAGGTTCCACTTTACACGGCGAGGAGATGGGAAATACGTGCTCGTTGATTTTTAAGCAGTTGGAGTTGGAATATCGCAAACCGGTAGGGATGGGCATCATCGGTCCCGGGGCAACCGCGGAACAGGCGGAAACGAGAGTGGCGTACGCCGGCAACGCCATTCGCGCCGCGATTCGAATGGCCAGGACGATGAAATCCTAATAAAGAATATCCGTTGTCGTCCAGCGACTGAATGTCTTCTAAGAAGGTTGTTGTCGCGTTGTTATTAGTATTATTGTCAAAGTTGTTCTCCTCCTCCTCCATCTTCTTCTTCTTAATTATAAATACTACGAAAGACTCGTGAATAATAAAGAGCTCTCTTCTTGTCGTTTTGTTCTTGGTGTTTTTGGCTCCTCTTAGGCTGAATAATCACTAATTTCTCTCCAAATGAACTCATCTCATCTCGTTAAAAGGTCGGTGGTTTCCATCATCCCACGTTAGTAAGAAAGAAAGAATGATAGTTTCAGCCGCAAGCAGTTATGCGGGAATGATAACGATGATGCGCGGAGGAGGAGGAGTAAAAGGAGGGAAAAAGAATCAATTAAAGAATAATCGATTCACTCCGACAGCGGCGACTTTTTTCTATTATCCAAGAAGAAAAAGCGCTTTTCCCGCGCATAATCTCGTCCTCACGAAAAGACGCATCGGTGGTGGTGTTCCTCGCGCTGACATGAACGGGGTCGCCGCAGATCCTCCTCCGCCGAAGAGAAAGACAAAGTTTGGCGATCCGAACAATCCAGCCGCGGTTGGTTTGGGTGGCACTGATGGAGAAGAAAAGTCTCGAGAAGACGAGAAAACGACCTCGACAGTCGCCACAAAAGCGCCTCCTTCTCCTCCTCCTCTTTCTCCTCCTCCTGCGCCAAAGATGAAGAAGAGTTCGAAACCAGCGAAACCAACAACTGTAGTTTCGGTATCAACGAAAACTCCTTCTCCTCCTCCTTCTAAGAAAGCGAAATCGACGACACATGTACAACTCCTTCGACCAATAGCGGAGACTCCGTTAAACCGAGGCGAACCGACTATTGGGCAACCGTCGCCGTTGGGCGCGACGAGGTTTGAAAACGAGAGCGTGAACTTTGCGCTTCGGACGCAGAACGCGACGCGCGTGACATTGGTGTTGTATTCCGAGGAAGATTTTAAGGATGGAAAGATAACGGCGGAGATTGATTTAGACCCAAAGAGCGGCTTTAGAACGGAAAGAGCGAAGGACGACGCGGTGATTTGGCACGTCGAAGTGCCGAATTTGTCCGAGAAGTGTTTGTACGGCTATCGAGTAAATGGTCCCAAGTTACCGGGGCACGGGTTTGATTTTAACAAAATTGTGTTGGATCCGTACGCCAAGCACGTGTGTTGCAACCGCGAAGGGTACGGGGAAACGAATCAACGAGCAGAAAACGATTTGGAAAAGAACTGGCCGCAATACGCGAGCGGGGTTCCAGCTTTGTATAATAGAGGTTCCGAGAATAAAGCGTTCGATTGGGAAGGCGTGGAGTCGCCGGAGTACGATCTCGCCAATTTAACCATCTACGAAGGTCACGTGAGAGGTATTGGACAAACGTACGAGGATATGATCGGCAAACTTCCGTATTTGAAATTGATTGGCGTGAATTGCTTAGAGTTACTCCCGATTCACGAGTTTAACGAGTTGGAATATTCCGACGAAAATAAACGAAACCCGGAAACCGGCGAGTTGAGGAGAAATTTTTGGGGGTATTCCACCGTGAACTTTTTCACGCCAATGACGAAATACGCCAAAGTTGGCGAAGCCGATTGCGGACGAAAGAGTAACGACGAGTTTAAAAAGTTAGTTCGAGAGTGTCACAGGAACGATATGGAGGTGATTTTGGACGTCGTGTTTAATCACACCGCGGAAGGGAACGAAAAAGGATTGACGCTTTCTTTCAGAGGCGTAGACAACAGAAGTTATTACGTGACTGCTCCGACTGGAGAGTTCTACAACTATTCCGGATGCGGGAACACTTTGAACTGTAATCACCCGATGGTGGCAGATTTAATCGTCGATTCGTTGAAACATTTCGTGGAGGAATACCACGTCGACGGGTTTCGGTTCGATTTAGCTAGCATTTTGACGAGAGAGGCGTCGCATTATAAAGGCGAGGAAGGTCCGACGGCCGAAGAGTTGAGTTTGTTAGCCAGCGCGCAACCGAATAGTGGCATCAACAACGTAAACTCTGCGGATTCTACGACGAACGGGATGCCGTATAACGACGAAGAGGAGGTGCTCTACGATCAAGACGGGAACCCGATTCCTAAGAATCCGTTACAGAAGATTCCAATCGGAACGAATTTGGAAGATCCACCCGTGTTGCGCGCGATTTCCAACGACCCAGTCTTGCGTAACGTCAAGTTAATCGCTGAAGCTTGGGATGCCGGCGGGTTGTACCAAGTCGGCACGTTCCCGCACTACGGCGTCTGGGCCGAATGGAACGGTAAGTTTAGAGACGACGTCAGAAACTTCATCAAAGGGTCCGACGGATTCGTCGGTGCCATGGCCTCTCGCTTGTGCGGGTCCCCGGACATTTATCACGCCTCTGGACGAAAACCGAAAAGCTCGATCAACTTTGTCACCTGCCACGACGGATTCACCTTGCGCGATTTGGTCTCCTACAACGAAAAGAACAATTTTTTCAACGGCGAAGACAACAACGACGGCGAAAATCACAACATTTCATGGAACTGCGGCAGTGGCCCGGAGGCCGACGGCCCGACTACGGACAAAAACATCGTCGCTTTACGCGAACGACAAATGCGCAACTTTTTCTGCGCGTTGTTTCTCTCTCAAGGCGTTCCGATGATCACCATGGGCGACGAATACGGTCACACCAAAAACGGCAACAACAACACGTACTGCCACGACAACTACTTAAACTACATCGACTGGGACCAAGCGTTAGACCCACTCTCTGGCGATGGTTTGAAACGCTTTTGCTCGGAAATGGCTGAATTTCGCGCTCAACACGGCGCCTTCCGCTTACCGGACTTCCCGACCGACGCCAACTGTCAATGGCACGGCGTCAAACCGCACGAACCAGATTGGGAAGAAACTAGTCGATTTATAGCATACACCATCTCCGCCAACACCCCTGAAGACCCGGAAAAGTTCTACGTCGCATTCAACGCCAACTTCGAGAGTATTTTGGTCACTTTACCCGAGTTACCAGCCGGATTGCACTGGAGATGTGTTCTAGACACCTCTCTGGAAACGCCGTTTGATTTCGTCAGCGCCGAGGACATCTCCGACGAAGACAGGTTCACCGCGGAAGCTATGGTTCGTCCGCAATTACGAGCGAACAGATTTACCATTTTGGATAGAAGTTGCGTCGTTTTAAAAGCAGAACTGGACGACGACGACGACGACGAGGAAATATAATAAATAGAGTGAGAGAGAGAGAGAGGACATGTTTAGTAGTTCGTCCGCATACATTTTTGTTGTAATTTAATCACACGTTGAAACCACCCACAAAGACGGTCTCGTAAACGTTGCTCCTTGAAACCTAAATGTTCTTCAAAAAAACTTCAGACTTTCGAGGGAGAAAGAGGTACACAACAAACTCCTCCTTCTGAGGAAACTCTCTCTCTCTCTCTCTGTTTCTCTCTCCGTCTCCCTCTCGTTTTCCCTCCTGTGGTCATGACACCGTCTCTCTCATCGTCGTCATCCTCATCGATGATACCGAAAATTCCTCAATCGAGACCGAAAAGGAGGTTACTCGTCGCCGTCGTTCTGTCTGTGTGTATCGGGTACGTTTTGTTCATGATTTTGGGCGATTCTCCACAAGGCGTATCTCCTAATCATCATCATCATAATCATCGTGTGCAACAACTTCCAAACTTAGCGGCGAGTCGGAGTTCTTCTTCCTCGAGTGCATCTTCCTCCTCTTGGTTCTCCTCTTCATCTTCTGCTTCTACTTGGGCGACGACGGGAAATCACGAAGAAGAAGAAGATGTGGATGTTGATGATGCAAACGACGAGTTGGATAGCAGAAGTAGCGGAAGTAGCGAAGAGGGAGAGACTTCAGAGGAAGGAGACGAGCCGACGCATAGACACACGAACGACGATATTGTCGTAAGCATAGATGATAGCAGCAGCAAGAATAGCATGAATAGTGGATTTTCCTCCTCTGCCTTAGCCTCGTGCGACCCGGACGATGCGACGGCCTGTCATCACCCAAAAGGCGTCTGTCAAAAAGCCACGCGAACCTGTTTGTGCGCGCAACTTTGGCAAAGCGACCATTGCGAGAGGGCTTACCCTTTAAAAGGGAAACACATCAAAGCTAAAATTGAGAGAGGATTAGGTTTTGCTGGGTCGATTACGATGAGCAAGAAAATCACCGGGAAGAGGAAGAACATCGAGGTGACTTTACCCGGGAAGGAGAAGGACGCGGACAAAGGACATCGAGTGTTAGGCCCAGTAGACCAAGAGTTGCTTTCGATTATGCCGCAAAACGATGCGGTTGGGGAGGTGTACAATAAATGCGCCGTGGTCGGATCGTCCGGGATATTGTTGAATTACGAAAACGGGAAGTTTATCGATGAACACGACGCGGTATTTCGCTTCAACTCGGCGCCGACGAAAGGTGGATTGGAAGCGCACGCCGGATCAAAGACAACGCATAGAATTACAAATACCCAAAATTGGGCGTTCAGAGAAGGCAAAGAGTTGTTGTTGGTACACATGCGATCTCACGCGTCTTTAGCTGCGTTTATTAAAACGAAGAAAGGCGACAAGTCCATTAAAATGGCTGCGTTCGATCAAGGGTTCGTCGAACACATGGCGCACTCTTTGAATTTCATGCCGACGAGCGGTTTATACGGAATCATAATAGCGTTATCTAGATGTCACGAGGTGAACTTATTTGGTTTTCAAGTTTCAAGCGAACACGGTGCCTTGTATCACTACTACGACGCGTGCGATGAACCCGCCAACGGCGAGCGAGATGGCGCTGAGTGGTTCGTCGTGAAGAAACTCGCCGAGGAGAAACTAGTAAAATTTGCCGAGCCGTGCGTGGTGGAGTGTCACGAATCCAAGAGTAAATGCCAAGAGTGTAAAAGCGAAGCTGGAATGCCGAGCGTAGATTTATCAAACTTTCGAGCGACTTCTTTACAGATGAAAGGTAAAGATTTGAAGAGAGAGTTGACAAAACAGACGTACGCGGAGAGGAAGAAATCGTGTCCGGCGTGTTCCAAATCCTTCGGTGGATGTCGACCGCCTCGACACTGGGCGTATGCCAGAGACAGAAGCTCGAGCAGACACGGTAGTGGGAGTGGGAGTCACGCGCACGGTTAGTAAAAGTAAGAGTGATATTTTTTTATACATCACCCAGAGTAGTTGAACACTTATGTAATAATGAGTAATAATGTGTCTCGCCAGAAAAAATTCTTTCAATAAAACGCCACCAGAATAGGTGAATAATGATAACGATAAAATAAGAAGAAGAAGAAGAAGAAGAAGAAGAGATGCATCCGGGCGCATCTGCAGACGACGTTTGGCTTCTCTCGAGAGTTGAGAGTCTCCTCGACGCTCTCATAGATGAATCAAAAATACAGAAGAAAAAGTTTGGTTCCAAAGCGAAGCGAGAACTCTCGAGAGATTTCGTATCTGTAATTAGAGGTGTTCGTTCGGCGTTTATGCTCGATTACGCACCATTGATGACTAAAGAAGACATAGAATTGATATCCAAAGAGCTAAATGAAGACGTTTTAATACCTTTGTCGCGGTCACGTGGAAGAGGAGGAGAGGAAGAAGGAGGAGTGCTTTTGAAAGTTTGTAGTATTCTCGACACGGTTGTGTTCGTTACATTAGGGGAAGATGAGGAGTTGTTGTCTCATGGAGCGATGAACGAGATGCCAATTTTAGTGGATTTAGACCAAGAAAACGCGCGCGCTCGAAAAATGACACCTTTAGAGATTACGGTTATGAACGCTTGTCGTGCGAAAATATCCTCGAACTCAGGTGTGAATATCGACGAGAGCGATCTCGGCGAGGGCGCCATACCTCCACAAACGTTCGTCGGATGGATGCTCGGGTATCCTATTTTGTATTTTTACGGATCGAATAAGAAATACGAAAGCGAGGAGGAAAAAGAGCAGATCGCCAACGTCACTGCACGAAAGCTTTCTTTGTGTTCGCTGGTGAAAGTCGAATGCATAAACGACAAGGACGAGGTGATGTATGGGTTCACCTATCCTGAAAGTCTAAATGAAGATGCGCTCGTCAAAGAAGCTCTGAAGCGTTGGATGGATGGCATAGAAAAAGAACAAAAAGAACAACGACAACAAGAACATGCGATTGGTTTAAGTGTTCGTGTGACGCATCGTGGACCTTCCCCGATTGCGCTGTAGAAATAGTAGAGCAAAATAGATTTAGGCTGAAAGTGCTTTGTTGATTCATAATAAGTATTGATTATTGATTATTACTGGTTGAATTTAAATATTTTTACTCTTCTTTTACTCTGTGCTCTTATCTACTCCTCGTCCGACTCCTCGTCTTCCGAAGCTTCTTGCAACCACTGCGCAAATGGTTTCACCTTCATAAAGAACCTTTGATCGGCGTCCGGATCGTTCTTAATATCTTTCGCCCGCTGATTCGCCCACGCGAAAATACCATCTTCAGAGAGCAAGTCGACGTCGTATATCCCTTTAAGAAACGATGCTGCGCATCCCAAAACTCTGGCACCCCCTGTTCGACCTTCAAACGGGGCTTGCGAGCACGCGAGAGACTCGAGAATGGAAACCAAACTGATTTGGTCTTGTTTCTTCCCGATAATTTTTTCTAAAGCTTCGCTAAATTTCTCGACGTCTTTGACCATTTGCGCGGAGAGTTCTTTATCGGAATCTGGCATGTCTTGTGGCTTCAACGAAAGGCACGCGAGAGCAATTACGGCAAAAGCGCCAGCTTCTCCAGTACGCCTACCAAACTGTTCGGCTAATGGTTCCAAAGCTCCTTTTACCGATGCACTGTCGTACTTCTTCGATTCTACGAGTTTCAACGTTGTCTCTTCGACCGCTTTCTGAAAGTTGATTGTTTTCTGAATTTCTTCGGCTTCGACGTGCGAACCCAACACGGCTTTTCGCAAAGTCCCCAAGGAGAAGAAGATACACAAACCGTCGCGACGGAGACGACCGATAAACTGTTGCAAATCTTCCCAGGCAAGTAATCTTCCGAGCTCTTCTTGCAAGAGTAACGTGTCCACGGCGGGACAATCGGTACCGTAAATAGACGAGTAATCGACAACAAGCACGTTCAACGGCGGCGACCTTCCCTTCAAAGAATCCGGTACCGTCAACAACGCTTGATTATACAATCGCTTTACCATAGTCTCCGTGCCTTTACCACTTGCGTACGCGACGCCTCGGGACAACATGACCAAAGTGTCGATGTCCGACTCCAACGCCTCTGCTAAAGAGATTTTCAACATCGGTCTCAAGGTGACCAATCCGACTTGAACGTCGTCCCCGGCATCGGCTGGGTTTTCATCGTCGGCGTCGCCTTTCTTCTTCGCGGCTCGTTTTTCAGCCTTCGCGTTTTCTTTTAACATTCTCTCGGCTTCTTTCAATTTAGAGTTCAATTTATGCACGGCGGCTTGCCAGTCTTCTTTGTTTTCGAAACCGGCGAGTTCCAACGCCGTTTTCCTCGGGTTGATGCAACCAACCATAGTCACACCTTCCTTACTTAAAGCATCTCGAATGCCGGCAACTTTCTTCGGCGCGCCTTCTCCAGTAGCCCAGCGAACTTTATACTTTTCGAAATCAGGCTGCGGAATGGTTTTCATCTTTGGTTCGATGGCCAATCGTAACGATTTGACGTCCCCGTAGACTTTCTCCCATGCCGCTTCCGGACCATCAATGCCTAATAACTCGTTGCCTTGCTTGGCGGACATGTGCCTCAACAACAAAGTCGGAACGCGAATATCACTCATAGCTCTTTGGAATTCACCATAGTTTTTGAACATCCCAAACGGAGAAATCGTAGAAATTTCATTCGTCGCTTGGTTAAACACGGCGAGTTTCGACATCGGCAACTCGTACGGTGCCATTTCAATGGTGTCTCTCCTCGCCTCCGTCGGGCCTTTCCACCAATCTTCTAACGTATCCCACGTGCCCAGCGTTGCAGAAGCTAGCACAGCCGCGTGCGGCATATTCGCTTGAATTTTTGAAACGACGCCTAAAACCTTTGGGTCTAAATGAATCCCCATATTCGGTTCATCAAAGTAGAGCAAAATTTTCGATTGGTTATAAAAACTCGATTCCGGCTGTTTCTTCGCCGCTTCTAATATTCTCGCCGTCGTATTCAAATCTGCAATGATAATATCTGGCTTCCCCGCGCCATGATCTTTTAACTTGAAACCAATATCCGCGGCATATTCTAGCTGTTGTTCCACCGTGCCGCTACCGGCTGAAACTTTCTCTCCGATGGCCCTCGCCGCTCTCACAGCTTTTTTATTCCTCGCCGTATCTCTGATAGAATACGGTCTTCTGACTTGCGTCATCGTCCCGTCACCGGTATTATCTCTGGCCGCCGTCCAATACGGCACGGCGTGCGCTTCGCACTCCTGGCCAACTCTCTTCAAAACCTGCTTCGTCGGCACGGAATACAACAAGATGACGTCTTTATGCTTCTGCTTGATCAGACGCAAATATGTCAGAACCGCGGTAAACGTCTTACCAGACCCAGTCGGTGTGCTTAAAATCACGTGCAACGGTAACGGCATTTTCCCTCCACTCTCCACAGCCTGTTCAGTAACCGTGTAATGCTTATCCAAAACCTCCAAAAGTTCGTGCTGATGTTTATACATTCTCGGCACCCCTCCGGATTGCGCTCCAGTTTTATTCGTCCACGCGTGCATCGCCGCAAACGTTTGATCTTTAATCCTATTCGATACGCTCTCCCAAACGATAGCTGCCGCTTTCCACTGAATCGAGTGTTCTCCATTCATCAACGCTTCCCTCTTCAAAAACAACAAATCTCCCGCTTGCGCGTTATTTATCGCCGTCAACCATCGAATGGTATGTTTCGCGTACTCTCTCATCCCTTTCAACTCGTCCATGATTTGTTGCGCCCACATGGACTGCAATCTCTTCTTCTCCTCTTTATCTGAGGAGGCTTGTTCGTACTCTTTCGGAAAGCACTCCTTGACCAATTTCTTAAACATGTCCGAGTCTTTCCTTTGCACGTAAAAGTACTCAAACACCTTGTTATCCAACAAAGTTGCTGCGGCGGATGAAGACGCCGCCCCGTCCCACGGTTGAATCTCTCTCATGATTCGAAACCCAGCCGAACCTCTCACTTTGGCGACTAAATCGCTGTTATCGATGTCCGCCCAATCGTGATGGGTCAGCGAAGACCCAACGTCCACCGATAAAGTCGCCTCGGCGGACATCGCTTGCGCGATGACCGCTTGGTCGTTCTCCGTGTCCGAGACCCCACCCCCACCGGCGTGTAAATCCGAATCCGAATACTCGTCCGAGTCCGAATCATCGTTGTTTCCTCCATCGTTTTCGCTCATTTTATGTTTTATGTGTTGTTGTGTGTGTGTATTTGTCTCTCTGTTTGTGTACTTTTGTGCGTGTGTTGAGGTTAATATTAATAAACAAATTTTCGTGTCTGCAGACAAACTTTTTTGGATGAGAAAATGATGATTCAAAATCCTTTCTTCTTGACTCTTCTTTCAACCCTCGACGAAAAAACTTTTTTTGTTTTTTCCCTTCTTTTTTCTTCCTCTCTTTTTCTTTCTTTTCGGCTGCTGATGGATAGTATTCGCCGCATTTATTATATCCCACTCTCTCTCTTCTTCTTCTTCTTCTTCTTGCAGAAGAGACTTATCAGAGAGAAAGACACGAAGAAATAATATAATAATGTCGCGAAGAGGCGTCCGAAGAGCCGGAGGCGCGCGAAAGATGGTCGCTTTATCGCGAATAAAAAACATCACCAACGAACAAGAGTGGATGAAAATCTTACGAAAAGCGAAAGATTCAATCGTGTTGGTGGAGTTTGCGTCTTCCACATCCATGGGATCGAAAGGGATGCAACCGTACATGTCGACGATATCGCGAACGGCGGAGTATAATCGAATTAAAATGTATAAAGTGGACGTGGATTTAGTCCCGGATGTGGCAGTCGCGTGTGGAGTGAAAGCGATACCGACGTACCAAATTTGGAAGAGTGGAGAGAAAATAGACGAGATGAGCGGAGCGTTGCCGCAAAGATTGGTGACGATGTTGAAAACGCACAACGTTCAAGAGAAGTCAAAATTCGTGTATTTAAGATTAGCTGCGACAGTCGCGGCAGCCATCGGTGGGGTTTTCGCTTTACTCAAATATAAAGCTGAAGTGGAATCGAAAGAAAAAGGCGAACGCGAAAAGCTTCTGGTGAAACGCGCGGAAGAGCAGAGAAAGTTGAAAGCGCAGAAAGAGAGAGAACGAATTAAAGCGTTGGACGCGAGAGGGGAGAAAACGGTAGAAATGATTGGATTGGACGAAGAGGACGATGAAGACGAGGATGAAGACGAGTGGGACGAAGACGACGAAGACGAAGACTAGAAAATATTTGTGTGTTTGTTTGTGGTTTTCAATTATATCTAATAAAACAAGTTTCATTGTGTGTTTCTCTCTCTCTCTTTCTCTCTTAACTACGCGTTTCCCTCTACTTTACCATTTCAAATCGGGGAACAGATCTTCTTTTTTCGGCGAAGGCACGGATTGTGCCGTCGTCGTCGACGAAGGCATGCCGAAAGTATCGAAGGAAATTGGAGGCGGCGCGTTCGGATTCAGTTGTTGCGTTTGCGGCATCGACGGAATTTGAGGTTGCTGATTATACATCATTTGAGGAGGCACTTGAGGAGGAGGCATACCACCGTACATGTTTTGCATTTGCATTTGAGGAAGTGGTTGCTGTTGCGGTTGTAGCGGTTGTTGCATGTATCCTCCTCCTTGCATCATATGCGGTTGTTGGTGGTATTGCTGTTGCGGCACGCCTGCTCCCATGAATCCTCCCATCTGTTGTTGCATTTGCGGCACGCCTCCGCCCATTACGTTTTGTTGTTGTTGCATCATCATTTGCGGCGCTCCGCCATTCATCATCATACCATTACCCATTGGTGGAATTTGTTGTTGTTGCTGCTGCTGATGCTGCTGATGCGGCATGACCCCGTTCATCATCATGTTGTGTTGCGGCTGTCGCGGCTGCTGCATCATCGGCGGCGCCGCGTCGAATAAACCCATGATGTCTTCTTTTGACGCTACATTTTTCGGCGGTATGGCAGTGGTATCTACTTTCGCTACTGTTGTTGATGATGTTGTTGTTGAAGATGGCTGCGGCTGAGCTACGTCGAAACCAGCGAACATGTCCACCCCACCATTCGCAGGCGCCACAGTCGTCGGCGTTGTGGAAGTCGGCGCCGGAGCGGCGGAGAAATCCCCCCAATCGTCGTCGTTCGTTGCTGTTGCTGGCACCGCTGTCGTACTCGTCGGTGCGCTTCCAAAATCCATCCAATTTGCTCCAAGATTTTGATTACTAGTATTTGCTACTGCTGCTGGTGGTTGCGCCGGTGCTGCCGGCATATCGCCGAACAAGTCTAAGAGTCCCGCCGCCGCCGACAGTCGCGGTTGTTGTTGTTGTTGTTGTTGCTGCTGCTGCTGCTGCTGCGCTTGTTGCGGGGAAGCAGCTGCTACTCCATCGCCGCCACCACATCCTGCTGGCAACGGCACCGGCCCATCCGTCTCTTTATCGCAATACATTTTCCTCTCGTACTTTTGTCTAATATACCTTTCCACGGTTGGCAAATCCGATTTCGTCGGTTTCACATTCGGAGGTAAATTCTTCTCCCAAAACACATTCGCTCTTACGTTTCCCATGCGTTCCATATACTCCACCTGAGTTTCCGTCCACTTATCCAACTGCGTCGATCGCACCCTCGAAATGTGCACGCCTAAACTTCTGTGGATTCCCGAGCAGTTCGTGCATATGAAAATCCCCAAGTTCATGCTCGCCCATCGCGGTAAACGCGACGGACACTCCGCGCAGACGATGTTTTCCGGTTTTTTTAAGCACGCGTTTAAGCGTTTCTGAAGCGAGAGCTGAAGTCGATCGGACGACATCTTCTTTTCCCTGCCCTCTGAAGGTGTGTGGGCCACTTAATAAATCGAGCGCGTCGTTTTTGGGATGTGGTGGTGTGCGCAGGTTTAGAAGAACGAATATTAATATGAAGATTGATGTGATTAGAGAAAAGTCAATTCAATTCGACAAAACACACGCGACAAAAAAGCAGTTTGATGGACGATGAAAAGTCTCTTTTGTTTTAAAAAGCAGCAGAAAGCCCGAAACCTAAATTTCGCACAGCTTTTCGCAAGAGGGGCAAACAGGAAACTCTCATCATACAGAGACTCCTCCAAAACAAAACTCTTCTCTCGTTGGTTTTTTCACATCGTATCAAATGATATTACAATACATAAACGCACTGAACGCGTCGACGAAATGGCGCGTCGTACTCGCCTCGAAAAGTCCTCGAAGACAGGAAATCTTGAGAAACCTGGGGATCGAGTTCGACGTCGTCGCTTCGACGTTCGAGGAAAACTTTTCTAAAGAAGGTTTGAAGGGGCACGAGTACGCGATTTTTACCGCCAGGGAGAAAGCGAAAGAGGTTTATTTTCGAACGACGAGAGAACAAGAACAAGAAGAACAAAAGAAGAAGGAGGAGAGTAATCTCATCGTGATTTCTGCGGATACGGTCGTGGAAAGTTTCGGGAACATATTAGAAAAACCGAGGGACATTCAAGACGCGAGAGCGATGATGGAGAGCCACTCGAACAATTCACATAAAGTGCACACGGGCGTATGCATAGCGTATAATACGAACGAGAAGACTATACCTGAACTGAAACATTTCTCGGAAACGACTATTGTGAACTTTGCCGAAATAGAGCGAAAAGAAGTTGACGCGTTCTTGGCTACGAACGAGTGGACGGACAAAGCCGGAGGTTACGGGATACAAGGGTACGCGTCTTCGTTCGTGAAAGGTATCGAAGGCGATTACTTCAACGTGGTTGGATTTCCAGTGCACGCGTTCTCCAGAGAGTTGAAAATCATATTAGATGAAATCGGAATAGACTCGATGTGAATAAGGAATGAGTTTACGGATTGGATTTTTTAGTGGTAGATGATAAGTTCAAAAGTAGGAGTAGTGATAGTTAGAGTAGCAGTAGTAGTAGAGTAGTAGTAGCAGTAGTAAAAATAATCATCAAGGAGTGACGAGAAGATTTACGCGTTCAATCATCAATGAGGAGCAGACTTCCTCTTCATTTTCTTGGACTTGGCCTCTTTCGGCGAGGGAGTACTTTCGGTACTCTCATTTATAGGGGCAGGATTTTCCTCATAGAAGAGTTTAATCGATTCCGCGTAGTTCGATATCGCAAAATTTGTCGCCATCGAGGGACCGCGCAACTCGACGAGTTTTACATCATACTCACGAGCGGCTTCGACCTCGGTTTCGAATAAGCCGAGATAGACGTGTTTTTGCCCGCCAGGTAATCCAATTCTCGCCTCCCAACGCCCCGTTGGATGTAATGTCACTCCGCGATAGCCCGAAGAGCCTCTAGCGAAGCCTTGGGACTGGCGACGCACCGCCATTATAAGTTCTTCGAGAGGCGTGGAAAGTAAATAGCCTTGTAAGTCTTGGTATTTCGACGCTGGATAGTTCAACTTGATTTTGCGCCCGTTCTTCATCAGTTTGCACTTCATTGCGACAAGATCGAATGCCTCAGCGGCGTGCTGTTCGTTGCTGTAGCCGCCCAAGTAAACCTGTTTCTTCGAATCTCGTATCCAGATGTGCGCTTCCCATCGACCGGAACGTTTGTGTTTCGTCACGCCGCGAAACCTGGACGAGTGCGGCGGAGTCGCTTCTTTTTCTTGTTGTTGTTGCTGCTGTTGCTGCTGCTGCTCTTGTTCTTGCTGCTGCTCCTGTTGTCGCCCCTGCTCTTCCCCGCTTTCTTTCAACCCGTGAAAGTTTGGATCGCCGCCGCCTCTCGCATCTCTCTCGATCAAAGGCACTTTCTTCATGTTCGCCGCCAGCGTCGCCGCGTCAACCTTCTCAATCTCGTCCTCTGTTTCTTCATCATCTTTATCTTCTGCTTCCCCCTCGTTCTTCTTTCTTTTTTTCTTCGTTTTCTTTCTCAAACCTTCCGCTCCTTCTTCTTCATCTTCTTCTTTTCCTCCCTCTTCTCTTCTTGGAGAAGTCGTTTTCTTCTTACGTCCTTTTTTGTGTTGTTGGTGTTGCTGTTGTTCTTCGCTCGTCGCCAACACCGCCACGGCAGTCTGCCAATCGTTCGCGGTAGGAATCAACGGTAAACACGCGTGCGACACCCTGTGCGTGTTTTCCTCCTCTCCGTACGCTCCGCTCGGCCCGTCGTCTAATGTGTCGTCGTTGCGAGAGAAGAAGAAGAAGAAAGAGAGAGAGAGAGGTCAGTGAGTATTCTATTTTATTGTAAAAAATACGAGAGAGAAGAAAGTCCAAGAGAAAAAAAAGAAGTGGGTATGTGGTGTTACCGTCCAATAACTGGGACGCCATGAACGCCATCTCTTCCGAATCCGACGTCGACTGCTGGTGTCCTTCTTCTCCCAGATGATGATGATGATAATGATGATGATGAGTCGTCGTGGTAGGAAGTGGAAGCATGTTCCTTGTTTCCACCGAGA
>Ga0209091_10002532_pt1 | contig 15329 bp, 9 predicted proteins | sample ArcticOcean_MG_C_6_FD_187438 | JGI IMG/M metagenome (GOLD analysis project Ga0209091, IMG submission 187438) | Marine microbial communities from western Arctic Ocean - ArcticOcean_MG_CB8_128 (SPAdes) (version 2) | ecosystem: Environmental > Aquatic > Marine > Oceanic | place: Arctic Ocean...
GAAATAAATGGCTCAGTATACTTTGATGTTATTGAGTTTAATAAAGTAACGCTCTACGGAAAACTAAGTGGAAGAAATATTGAAGATCTAATCCACAATACAAGATCATTAGATGGGCAAAGCGACAAAAAAAATCCACAAGATTTTGCACTTTGGAAAAAAGCTGAACCTGTTCATATCATGCGATGGCCTTCACCTTGGAGTGATGGTTTTCCTGGATGGCACCTTGAGTGTACTGCAATGAGCACCAAATATTTAGGGAAAACGTTTGATATCCATGGAGGTGGAATGGATTTGAAATTTCCACATCATGAATGCGAAATTGCACAATCTGAGTCCATACATGAAACTAGTCCAGTAAATTACTGGCTTCATGCTAATATGCTTACCTTAAACGGGAAGAAGATGGCGAAATCCACTGGAAATAATATTTTGCCACAAGAAATGTTTAGCGGAACGAATTCTATCTTCAAAAAAGCCTTCTCCCCAATGGTTGTTAGGTTCTTTATGTTCCAAGCCCACTATCGAAGTATTGTAGACATAAGCGAAATTGCCTTAAAAGCTTCTGAAAAAGGATTTAATCGTTTACTTGAGGGTATTTCAAAAATGTCTTCATTAACATCAAGTGAGAAAAGTTCAGGATTTGACTTGCAACAATGGAAATCAAAGTGTTATGCAGCAATGAATGATGACTTTAATAGCCCTTTATTAATTGCGAGTCTTTTTGACGCAGTGAAATATATCAATGGAATTGCAAATGGATTACAACAAATTAGTTCAGAGGATTTAATTGAACTTTCCGCTTTAATGAATGCTTTTTTCTATGATGTACTTGGCTTACTAGCACCTAAAAATAATACATCAAATGAAACTGATGAAAAGCTTGATGGAACACTTCAGCTAATTATGGAGCTCAGAAATAAAGCTCGGTTAAATAAAGATTTTGAAACTTCTGATTTAATTAGAGATTCATTATCTAAATTAGATATTCAAATTAACGATACCTCAGAAGGAGCCTCATTCAAAATCAACTAAAATAAACTCGTGAAGAGAATTTTGATTTTCCCCATTGTGATACTAATTAAGGGTTATCAACTCCTCATATCTCCACTGCTACCTTCTAGTTGTAGATTTCAACCCACATGTTCTCAGTATATACTTGAAGCTTTAAAAAAATACGGTCTTTTTAAAGGAGGCTGGTTGGGAGTTAAACGTATTGTTAAATGTACACCTTGGGGAGGCTCAGGGTATGATCCAATTCCTTGAGTATTTATTTCTAATGGCATTGATTTTAATTATATTTACATAGATAAAATAGCACATATATGTACTTCACAAAAATAGATTGGGCTCCAAGTGAAACACTATTTAAAATAGGAAGTTTTGGAATTCATTATTATAGCTTAATGTTCATAATTGCCTTTGGACTTGGTTATTATATGATGAAGAAAATTTATGATGAAGAAAAAATTCCACTAGAATATTTAGAATCATTATTTGTCTACATGATCATTTCTGTTCTTTTAGGCGCACGCTTAGGGGATGTCATTTTTTACAGTTGGGACTATTACCAAAACCATTTGATAGAAATTTTATTACCCATTCGAGATACTCCAACAGGCTATACTTTTACTGGTTTTAGAGGGCTTGCTAGTCATGGAGCTGTTATAGGAACTCTTATTGGACTCTATTTATATAAACGAAAATTCACTCACAAACCGCTTCTATGGCTACTCGACAGAGTTACTGTTCCCATAGCAATTGGTGCCAGTTTTGTTAGGTTCGGAAATTTACTTAACTCTGAAATCGTAGGTAAATATACCAATACAAACTTTGGTGTTGTCTTTTTAAACAGAGGAGAGTCTTTACCAAGGCATCCTGCTCAATTATATGAAGCAATAGGATATATTATCCTATTTTTTATATTAAAACAAACCTATAAATCTGAATACAAAAACAAACCTGGATTTATGTTAGGATTGTTTTTCGTAGGTATGTTTGTAATACGTTTTCTTGTTGAATATATTAAAGAAAGTCAGGGAGGCTTTGAAGATCTTATACCCCTATTCTCAACCGGACAATGGCTTAGCATTCCATTTGTAGCACTTGGAGGATTTCTTATGCTTAGAAGTTCAAAAACAACTCAAAATGAAGTTTAATTCTTTTTAAACAATTGGTTAATTTTTTTATTGTTTCAATAGCTGTAAAGAAGTTAAGAGAGCAATAAGTTATTTTCAATTACTTTAATATAACCCTTTAAATAAAGCTTTATGGAAGACCAAACATTAAACCTTTTAAAACACCCTGTTGGAACTTTTCAATGGAATGGAAACCCAAATTCAGAAGAAATTAAAAATGCGATTAAAGAGCTTGAACGATTTCCTGAAAAACTTAGAAAATCTTTAGCTGGTGTTACCAAGGAAACATTAAAAAATCGCTACCGCCCTGAGGGATGGACTATTGCTCAAGTCGTTCATCATCTTGCAGATAGCCATATGCATTCCTATTTGCGTTTTAAACATGCTATACTGGAAGATATTCCTTCAATTAAAGACTATAAGGAAGCAGATTGGGCAATGCTAGAAGATGCTTCTCATACAGATATCTCATGTAGTATCGATTTACTTACTGCACTTCATAAACGATGGATAGCCTTTTTAAATTCATGTTCAGAAGCACAGTTCTCAAGAACATATTTTCATCCTGAACGAGACAAACATTATCCTTTACACACTACTATATTATTATATGCCTGGCATGGAATTCATCATATAGCTCACATTGAAAATGCTAAAAGGAAAGGATATTAACTAAAAAAGCCAAATCAAAATGATTTGGCTTTTTTAGTTAATTAAGATGCTACTTAATTTTCCTTTAAAACCTTTTTATTTTGAGTATCATACATTACAGGTGTTGCAATGAATACAGAAGAATAAGTACCTACAATCACTCCAATAATTAATGCAAACATAAACCCTCTAATCGATTCACCACCAAAGATAAATATAGAGAGAAGTACGATTAAGGTTGTTAAAGAAGTGTTTAAAGTTCTACTTAAAGTGCTATTTAATGCTGCATTAACAGTGATGTCAAATTCCCATTTAGTATGCTCCCCTATGTATTCTCTAATACGGTCAAACACAACTACGGTATCATTTAATGAATATCCAATCACTGTCAGAATGGCCGCAATAAAAGCTTGATTAATCTCCATACTAAAAGGCATAAAAGTGTATGTTACTGAGAAAATACCTAACACTATTAATACATCATGGAATACAGCTGCAACTGCTCCAAGTGAAAATTGCCATTTCTGAAATCTTAAAAGAATATATAAAAACACTACGATCAATGATCCAATAACAGCTAAAAATGAGTTTTTCTTGATATCATCAGCAATGGTTGGACCAACTTTTATAGAAGACATAATTCCAATTTGTTTTTCTGAACTTCCATTAACAAAATTTTGATAAGTAGTTCCTTCGGGAAAATATGATTGTAATGCATCAAAAAGTTTGTTTTGAATTTCCTCATCAACAGCAATACCTTCTACATCAACTTTATATTTAGTTGTAATTTTCAATTGATTGTCTTCTCCAAATGTTTTAGCCTCAGCACTACCAAACTCGTTTGATAAAATACCTCCAATTTCAGTTGGACTTACGGACTTGTCAAAACGAACGGTATATGATCTGCCTCCCACAAAATCAACCCCTTGATTTAATCCTTGAAAGCTCAAGGAAGCTAAACTTATAAGTATTAAAATAGAAGAAACTATATAAGCTACTTTTCTACGTTGTAAGAATGAAATTTTAATGTTTGATAATAATCCTTTCGTAGCTTTTGTTGAGAAAGAAACCTCCTTACCTTTTTCATTTCTTGAATCAAGTAGAATACGAGTAATAAAAATTGCAGTAAACAATGAAGTTCCAATACCTATTAATAAAGTGGTTGCAAATCCTTTAATTGGCCCTGTCCCAAAAATAAATAAGATTAAAGCAGTAAGACCCGTTGTAATATTGGCGTCTAAAATTGAAGAAAGAGCGTTATTAAAACCATCAGCAATAGCCTTACGAATTCCTTTTCCTTTACCTAATTCTTCACGAATACGTTCAAAAATAAGAACATTAGCATCCACCGAAATACCAATAGTCAGTACAACACCTGCAATCCCAGGAAGTGTAAGGACAGCACCAAGGCCTGCTAAGATTCCAAAAATTAGAAGAATATTTAATACCAGCGCTATATCCGCATAAATTCCAGAGCTTCCATAATAGAACACCATCCATAATAAAACGAATATAAGGGCTATAACAAATGAGTTGATTCCCGCTTCAATTGCCTCTTTTCCAAGGGAAGGTCCAACTATCTCAGATTGTATTATTTCTGCTGAAGCAGGAAGCTTACCAGCCCGCAATACATTTGCTAAGTCAATTGCCTCATTAAGAGTAAAACTACCTGTAATTTCAGAACGTCCTCCTGAAATTGCACCACTTGATACTCCAGGAGCAGAATAAACAATATTATCTAGAACAATTGCAATGTTACTAGCTTCCTTAAATGCTTTTCCAGTCATATTTTCCCAAATTCTTGCTCCTCTGGAATCCATTTGCATTGAAACAGCAGCATTTCCAACTTGATCAAATGTTTGTAAAGCATCAACAACAACACCACCACTTAAAGGGGCCTTATTATCACGATTTGATTTTAATGCATATAATTCAACAACATCACTATCTGCTATAGGTTTTCCCCATGCAAAACGAATATACCTGTATTCAGAGGGTAATAATTTACGAACATCGGATTGATTTAAATACTCTAGTATTAAATCACTGTCGCGCAAAGAAAATTGTGCTAAGACTGGACCTCCCTGAAAACCTTGTCCAACGATTCGGTCTAAAATCGGATTTGATGATGAAAGGATTGAATCTTGAGGTGAAACATCCGCTAATAAATCTTCAATTTTTGAAATATCATCTTTCTCATCGGAAGTCTTATTTGATGCTTTAACCTGAGATTTCAAAAGGTTATTTGCCTCAATCAAGAAGTTTAGTAATTGATCGTTTTTATAGGTTTCCCAAAATTCTAATTGAGCTGTACTTTGTAATAAATTTTGAACACGATCTACATCTTTTGCACCAGGTAATTCAACAAGAATTCTTCCTGATGTCCCTAAACGCTGAATATTAGGTTGTGTAACACCAAACTTATCAATACGCTTTCTCAATACCTCAAAAGCAGAAACAATTGATTCATCAATTTTTCTACGAACCACAACCTGGGTTTCTTGATCGGTCATTTCAAAATTAATTTCATCGCTTAGTGTACGATTAGCGAATATATCTGGTGATGCTAATTTTTCCCCACTTTTAACAACATCAAAAGATTTGAAAAATGAATCAATATATGGCTCGTCAGAAGATTTCTGAAGAATATCAGCTTCATCTAAAGCTTTATTAAAAATTGGATTTCGCGTATTTTCTGCTAGACCACTTAAGATATCACGAATAGAAATTTGAAGAATAACATTAATTCCTCCTTTAAGGTCAAGTCCTTTATTAAGCTCTTTATCTTTGGCGTCATTATATGAAGTAAACCCGTACAATGAATTATTCCCAATGGAATCTAAGTAAGAATTTGCTTTTTGGTCACGAACCTCTAAATAGTTAAGAACATCATCAGAAACCGTTTGCATTGCATAGGTTTCAGCTTGTTTTTCTACATTACTTGTAATAAATGTAAACGAGAGTTGGTAAATACTTACTAGCGCAAATAAGATACCGAAAACTCTGATGAGAGAATTATTTTGCATTTCAATTATAGTTTAAGCTTAATTAAGGCGAGCAAATATAGGATTAAACCTAAGAATTGACAACTCAAAGGCCGATTAATGAGTGGGATTGGATTTGGAAATTATAGATTATCGCTTAATGCAGCATTCATAGCCATGATTTTTTCTGCACTATCCTGCATTTTTTGTTTTTCGTCAGCATTTAAATGAACGTCTACAATTGACTCGACACCATTTGCACCAATAATACAAGGAACACCAATACAAATGTTATTCAAATCATATTCTCCTTCTAAAAAAACAGAACATGGAATCATTCGTTTTTGATCACTTAATATACTGTCAACTAAATAGGCCACAGAAGCACCGGGAGCATACCATGCCGAAGTGCCTAACAATTTTGTTAATGTAGCACCCCCAACCATGGTATCAGCAGCAACTTTATCTAAAGTTTTTGAATCTAAATAGTGTGAAACAGGTGCTCCATTATAACTTGCAATTCTTGTTAAAGGAATCATAGTTGTGTCACCATGACCTCCAATAACCATTCCTTGAATATCATTTGCAGGCTTGTCTAATGCCATTGATAAATAGGTCTTGAAACGAGAACTATCTAAAGCCCCACCCATTCCTATAATTCTGTTTTTGGGAAGTCCTGTCGATTTAAGAGTCAAATAGGTCATAGTATCCATTGGATTAGAGACTACTACAATAATGGTATTTGGTGAATGGGTTAATACATTTTCAGAAACACTTTTTACAATTCCTGCATTAATACCTATTAACTCTTCACGAGTCATTCCTGGTTTACGTGGAATTCCAGAGGTTATCACTACCACATTACTTCCTGCTGTAGCACTATAATCGTTTGTGACGCCTATAATTGAAGTATTAAATCCAAGTGTAGTTGCCGTTTGCGATAAATCTAACGCTTTACCTTCTGCAAAACCTTCTTTAATATCTAACAACACAACTTTACTCGCTATTCTTTTTTGAGCAATATATTCAGCACAAGAAGAGCCAACATTTCCAGCACCTATAATCGTAACTTTCATTTTTTATTTTTTTATTTAAAAAAATAGTCTTCTTTATGAAACATAAAAAAGGCTATTTTCTTATTTAGTATTAAACATCAATATTTGCATAAATTGCATTCTTTTCAATAAACTCTCTTCGAGGTGGCACTTCATCTCCCATTAACATTGAGAAAACACGATCAGCTTCTCCACCGTTATCTATTGTAATTCTACGCATGGTTCGCTCTTCAGGATTCATTGTGGTATCCCAAAGCTGTCCAGCATTCATTTCTCCCAAACCTTTGTATCGTTGTACAGATGAACCTTGACCAAACTCTTGCATTAAACGATCACGCTGATCGTCATTCCATGCATAATCTTTTTTCTGCCCTTTTTTAACTAGATATAAAGGTGGAGTTGCAATATATATATACCCAGCTTCAATTAATTCTCGCATATAGCGGAAAAAGAAAGTTAAAATTAATGTAGAAATATGACTTCCATCAACATCGGCATCACACATAATCACCACTTTGTGGTAACGAAGTTTTTCTAGATTTAATGCTTTACTATCCTCCTCAGTTCCGATTGTTACGCCTAGGGCAGTATATATATTTCTGATTTCCTCATTTTCAAAAACTTTGTGCTGCATTGCTTTTTCAACATTCAAAATCTTACCTCTTAGCGGTAAAATAGCTTGAAAATTACGATCACGCCCTTGTTTTGCAGTTCCTCCTGCAGAATCTCCTTCTACAAGAAAAACTTCACAAAGTGCTGGATCTTGCTCTGAACAATCAGAAAGTTTTCCAGGAAGTCCACCACCACTCATTACAGTTTTACGCTGCACCATTTCACGTGCTTTTTTAGCAGCATGACGAGCTTGAGCAGCTAACATCACTTTCTGAACTATAATTTTAGCATCATTTGGATTTTCTTCCAAATAGTTTTCAAGCATTTCAGAAACAGCCTGAGAAACTGCAGAGGTAACTTCTCGGTTTCCTAATTTAGTTTTTGTCTGACCTTCAAATTGAGGTTCACCAACTTTTACAGAAATGATAGCAGTTAGTCCTTCTCTAAAATCATCTCCAGCTATTTCAAATTTAAGTTTATCTAATAAGCCTGAACTATCGGCATATTTTTTAAGTGTAGTGGTTAACCCTCTTCTAAAACCAGAAAGGTGTGTTCCACCCTCATGAGTGTTAATGTTATTAACATAGGAGTGTAGATTTTCAGAAAAAGAGGTGTTGTAAATCATAGCAACTTCGACAGGAACACCATTTTTTTCTCCTTCCATTGAAATGACATCTCCAATTATAGCTTCACGTGTTTCATCTAGAAAATGAATAAATTCCACTAAACCTTTTTCTGACAAGAAGGTGTCAGATTTTATTTCTCCATTTTCATCAGTTTCGCGACGATCATTAATCGTTATCGTAATTCCCTTGTTTAAGTATGCTAATTCGCGCATTCTAAGGGATAAAGTATCGTAGTTATATTCTCTAGTTAGTTTGAAAATTTCTGCATCAGGTCGAAAGGTAACGACAGTTCCTTTTTCGTTAGTAGTACCAATACTTTTTACAGGTTCTAGTGGTTTTCCTCTTTCATAGTTCTGTTCCCATATTTTACCGTCAACATAAACTGTAGCGGTAAGGCTTTCTGAAAGTGCATTTACACAAGATACACCAACACCGTGAAGCCCTCCTGAAACTTTATAAGAATCTTTATCAAATTTTCCTCCAGCACCAATTTTAGTCATTACAACTTCTAGGGCAGATACACCTTCTTTTTTATGTATTCCAACCGGAATACCACGACCATTATCTTTAGTGGTAACAGAGTTATCTTCATTAATTGTTACCGTAATTTCATCACAATGACCCGCAAGGGCTTCATCAATTGAATTATCAACAACTTCATATACTAGATGATGAAGTCCACGAACTCCTATATCTCCAATATACATAGAGGGACGCATACGAACATGCTCCATTCCTTCCAGTGCTTGAATACTATCTGCTGAATACTGTTTATTTTGATTTTCCTCACTCATATTTGGATCATTTTAAGCCATATTTAGGCGTATAACAAATATACTTATTTGAATACTCAAATCACAGCTAAGACCCTATCAATAGTAATGAAGTTATCAACATATCATAGTGTAAAAAACATACTTTTTAAATGATAACAATAGATTTATTTATAACCTTTTTCGTGGACTTTAGCAACTGCTCGTCCACTGGGATCATTTTGATTTTGGAAAGCTTCATCCCAAGCTAAAGCAACAGGAGTACTACAAGCTACTGATGGAACAGATGGAACGCTTAATGCTGCGGCATCACTTGGAAAATGAGATTCAAAAATAGAACGATAAAAAAACTCTTCTTTGTTTTGAGGAGTTTGAACTGGAAAACGAAAATGAGCATTATCCATCTGTTCATCCGTAACTTTTTCTCCCACAACTTTCTTTAGATTATCTATCCAACTATAACCAACTCCATCAGAAAATTGTTCCTTTTGACGCCAAACAACACTCTTTGGAAGATAATCCTCAAATGCTTTTCTAAGCACCCATTTCTCCATACGATCACCTGAGATCATCTTATCCTTTGGATTGATTCGCATAGCTACTTCAATAAATTCCTTATCTAAAAATGGAACACGTCCTTCAATACCCCATGCTGCCAATGATTTATTAGCACGCAAACAATCATATTGATGTAATTTTTCTAATTTTCTAACAGTTTCTTCATGGAATTCTTTCGCATTTGGGGCTTTATGAAAATATAAATATCCTCCAAAAAGTTCATCAGCTCCTTCGCCAGATAGAACCATTTTAATTCCCAAAGCCTTAATTGCACGTGCCATTAAAAACATAGGAGTAGAAGCTCTTATTGTGGTAATATCATATGTTTCAAGATGATAAATCACTTCTCTTATAGCGTCTAAACCTTCTTGAATAGTAAATTTAATTTCATGATGAACCGTGCCTATGTGCTCTGCTACTTTTTGAGCAGCAGCAAGATCGGGGGAGCCCTCTAATCCTACTGAAAAAGAATGTAATTGGGGCCACCAAGCCGATTGTGTATCACCTGACTCAACACGTTTGGCTGCAAATTTTTTAGCTAATGCTGAAGTGATTGAAGAATCTAAGCCCCCAGAAAGTAAAACACCATAAGGTACATCACTCATTAACTGACGGTGAACAGCATCCGTCAAAGCATCATGAAGCTCTTCTATAGAAGTAGAGTTGTCCTTAACGGCTTCATAGGTATCCCATTCAGGATGGTACCATTTTGTTGGAGCCTCATCCTTGCTATGAAGATAATGACCTGGAGGAAATAACTCTATTCTCGAACAAATACCCTCTAATGCTTTTAATTCAGAAGCAACAAAAAAGGTTCCATTCCCATCCCATCCCATATAAAGTGGAATTATGCCCATATGGTCACGTGCTATAAAGTATTCGTCTTTTTCTTGGTCATAGATAGCAAAAGCGAAAATTCCATTTAATTTATTTACAAAACTTTTTCCTTCTTTTTCATATAAAGCAAGTATTACCTCACAATCAGATTTTGTTTTGAACCCATAACTAGCCTCATAAGGTTTCCTCAACTCACTATGGTTATATATTTCACCGTTAGCAGCTAAAATCAAATTATTTGAGGGACTTATTAAAGGTTGTTTTCCTGAAGTAGGATCTACTATAGCAAGGCGCTCATGACCTAAAATTGCAGTTTCACAATCATAAATTCCACTCCAATCCGGACCACGGTGCCTAAGACGTTTAGACATTTCTAATATTTGAGGCCTTACCTCGTTTGACGGCTGCTTTAAATCAAAAGCACATACAATACCACACATAGTTATAAATTTTTACCAAATATATACTTTTAGGTTAAAATATTTACAATAAAAGTATTTTTGATAAACATATGTAATAAAAAAAAGCTAATTAGTGTTAATTAATTAGCTTTTTTAATATTATAAGTTTGTTTTGTGAAATATATTAATGGATTCTATTACTGTAAACCACATTACCGTTAAGTATCGTAGCAACCACACGTGTTTTAAGAATACGCTTTTCATTAACATCTAAAATATCTCTATCCAGAATTATGAAGTCTGCAAATTTACCTACTTCAATAGAACCCTTTTCGGACTCTTCAAAGTTGGCGTAGGCTCCCCATATTGTCATTCCTTTGAGGGCATCCATTCTAGATAGTTTATTTTGAGAAAGAAATCCTCCTTCTGGAAATTGATTACTATCTTTTCTTGCTATTGCAGCATAAAAAGTATTTAAAGGACTTACCTCTTCAACTGGAAAATCAGTCCCTAAGGCAATTCTTCCTGAGCGATTAAGTAAATCATTGTAAGCATAAGCGCCTAACAATCGATTTGCTCCTAAGCGTTCTTCTGCCCAATACATATCGCTTGTTGCGTGTGTTGGTTGTATTGATGGAATAATCTTACGGTTAAACAATTTTATATCGACTGTATCAATTATTTGAGCATGTTCGATTCGCCATCTTGGATCATCAGAAAATACTAAAGCTTTTTTATAGGCATCTAAAACTGCTTTATTAGCATCATCCCCAATAGCATGAGTGTTCATTTGAAAAGGACTTGCTGCTAACCTGTAAGCTAATTTTTGTAATGAATCTTTTGAGGTTATAAAGATACCTTTATGAGATTTTAAATCACTATAAGGATTTTTTAATGCAGCACCTCGAGAACCAAGAGCACCATCCGCATATACTTTGAAAGAACGCACATTTAACATATTGGTTTTTAATGGACCTGTTTTAAGAAAATAGTCCAAATTTTCTTCTGTATTAGAAATCATGGCATAGACTCGCATATTTAAAAGACCTGCTGTCTGCAAGCTGTCTATTAACATTATATCGTCTTTCTGCATTCCTGCGACTGAAACTGTGGTTAAACCATTTTCAAAGCCAATTTGTGCCGCATCATTAAGAGCTTTAATTTTATCTATTTGGTTGGGCTCAGGCAAAATAGCTTGAACAAGTTTCATAGGAGCATCTACAAGTACACCAGTCAAATTTCCATTTTCAATAATAATTGAACCGCCTTCTACTTTAGTTTCAACAGTTATGCCAGCCAAGTCTAACGCCTTTTGATTTACGAGCATCGCATGTCCATCAATCCTCCTTAAAGCAACTGGTATATTTGGAAATAATACATCTATTTGTTTTTTGGAGGGAAGTCTTTTGACTTCCCAATCATTTTGATCCCATCCCCTTCCAATAACTGAATTAGGTTCTGTATCTTTAGTTGCAGCTTTAATTCGCTCAATAACCTCTTCAAAGCTTTTAGTTCCTTTTAAATCTATTTGCTGTAAGCTAAGTCCCAATCCCAAGAAATGGCAGTGAGAATCAATAAAGCCAGGATATATTGGGAGTTGATTTAGATTAAGTACTTTTCTAGCACTATACTTTTCCAACAAGTCTTCACCACCGACTGCTATAAACTTTCCATCATCTACTACAAAAGCCGATACTCTACCTAATTGATCAGACATAGTATATACGGATGCATTATGTACCAATAAATCAACTTTATTTTGACATGAGGTCATAAATATGATTAACAAAATAGAAACAAAAACTAAAATATTAGTTTTTAAAACTTTTAAAGAAAAAAGTATATTCATAATAACTTATAAAATTATCAAAAATTCAATGCGAATATAATGAAAATCAATTATTGAAACTAAAATATTTTTACACTAAAAAAAGAAAAATCAATATTGGAAATCGAATTTATAAGTCACTCCTCCCAAAATAAGAAATGGAGGCTCCTGAAAGTACGCCCAGCGTCCATGAGGCCCTTTTGAATTTATCTTTATTTTTGCGAAGACATCAAACTGCTCAGTTAGTTTAACCGACAGATGAGATGTAGTACTGATAAAAATAGGTACTACTTGTTCTCGAAACGTTACACTTTCTGCTTGCTGACCTAGAAAAATTGGTCGGTATGCAACAGTTCGATCACCTATCATAGAGCCCTGAAAAGAAAAAGTAACTAGGTCTTTCCACTTAAACTGACCCTCCCAATTCATTTCTATAGAAGGAATATTCCATAAAGGCTGTAAATCATTACTCTCAAAATGGCGATAAAGTGTTTCAAAACGAATAAAGTTATTTTTAGCTAAGTCTACTCTTAGGGAAGCCCTAAAGCCATAAATATTAAGATGTGAATACTTATTTTCAAAAGCATTTGAGAGGCTATATGAATTTTTACTATTATCAAAGTCAAACGGAAGACGCTCAAAAAGGACAAAATTTTCAATTTGATCATATAACAATCCAAAATCAAAATTCAAAACAGATGCTAGACTAGAGCGAACTCCTAATTCAGAATTGTATTTATTAAAAGTAGGCTTTAAAGTTGTAGAGGGAGCTAAATATGGATTCAATTGAGATAATGATTGGTAACTATTTAAAGTGATTCCTCCATTAGCAGTAAAATACGGAATGATTACTGCGTCGTTTTTATGAAAAAAGATTTCTACTTCCGGATAGTACAATAATGAATTTGACAGATCAGTTGTTCCCTGAACATAGCTTACTCCTGCTCCTATTTTTAGTTTTAAATCACTACTCCTGTTTTGCCAAAACAATCGAAAAGAGCCTAATCCCATGACGTTTTCTTGAACAATTCCATCATAATATGATTTATTGAAAATAGTGCTTATTCCAATAATAGATGTCGATGCCGTAATTTCTCCTTCACCAAGTGGTATCTCAAAATCAGTATTTAATGCTACTTGCTGTTCAGAAGTCTTAAAGTTATCAGTGGTAATATTTGCCTGAAACTCCATATCCTTAACCACATAATCATACCAATCCCAATGGGTTCTTAATTTAAAAAAATTACGCTTTACAGAAGGATCAAGAAAATTAATTATTTGAGAATCCCACTCTTTATTATATAATCCATAATAATTATTTTTTGCTCCTATTAATTGCATAGAACTATTTACACTATAATTATTACTTCTTAGATTGTGATGAAGACCAAAACGATTATAGTTTTGGTTGCTTTGCAATAGTGTATTACTTATATCAGAGTCAAATCCGTCTCTATATAGCTTTAAACCAAAGCTTTGTTTTCGATCTATTGCTATCACACTGGAAACATCCAAATACAGTTGATTCTTTAGTCCGATACCTCCACTGAAAAAAGTATTATATGGAGTAGTTGATGAACGTCGCTGAAGCTTCAAAGGAGTTGCTTTATTTGGAACAAAAGTTGAAATTACTGGTATTGTTTTAATGAAAAAATCTAAAATCTTTTTATCACTCACTAATGTATCGGGCACTATTAGTTTAGGATTAATCATAAAAGCATCCAAAAGACTTGGCGTGTAAGATTTCATAACTAACACCTTTTGAGTTCCTATTTCATTCTTTTCTTGCGCGTAGATTTTAATCCCAAAAAGCATCGTAAAAAATAATCCAAAATATAAAACTTTACTAATCATTTTGATTTTGATTTATGGAACGATTCTCTTTTGCGGTAGCAGCTCTATAAGTGAAAAGTAAACTTTCAGCTTCCTCAATAATAAAGGGGAATACTATAAAATTTTCAATAATAGACTCTAAAACAAAACTAGCCTGAAAAGGGTCATCCAACTCATAATAATTTTTTGCAAGGAGCAACAAAGCTTTTGCATTCCAATCACCTAGCTGTCCACTAGAAACTGAAATTCTTTCGATAATCAAATTAGAATCTTTATACTTTTTAAAGCTATGTAAACGCTCAGCTTTAAAATAAAGCGCTTCAGCAGCTATATTTTTTTGAGAACTATTTTCTAAACTTTCATATGCACTTGACGCTGTTAAAGTGTCGTTTAATTTTAAAGCTGAGCGAGCTCTAAATTTTAAAGCATCCCATTTCAATCCTTCCTCCAGTCTATTAAATCTTAACACTTCTTCTGAAAGTAATAGAGATTTTTCAAATTTATTTGCGACAAAATATCCTTGCATTAAATTTAGTGTGGCAAAACGTTTATTTCCTTCAAAAGAAGCAATCTCATAAAGATTTTCAAGGTATGGAAGTGCTTCTTTCGATAAGGCTTCTTTTTTCAATAAAGTCACAATCCGAACCAACGCTTTTTCAGTATAACTTGACAACTCTTGTTCTACTAAAGACTCATAAAATGGTAATGCTTCTTCAAATTCTTCTATCTCAAAATAAATTTCAGCAAGATAATATGCTGCCGGATTTCCATAAACCCCTTGAGAATAGGTTTCTAAATATTCCTTTAAAAGTTTTTTAGCACTATTTTTATTTCCCTCGAGAAATTGTTTCTCTGCAGCAGTAAACGCAGTTTTTTCCAATTCAATATCAGAAAATGTATTTAAACCTTCCGATTTAATCCACTTTGTGAAGGCACCAACTTCAGCTTGATCAACTGAAATTTCTCTTAAAGTTCTTACCGCCTGTTGAGCAACTGGATCAAGTCTATATTTTATGGCTACATTTTCTAAAAC
>Ga0209091_10002533_pt1 | contig 15326 bp, 35 predicted proteins | sample ArcticOcean_MG_C_6_FD_187438 | JGI IMG/M metagenome (GOLD analysis project Ga0209091, IMG submission 187438) | Marine microbial communities from western Arctic Ocean - ArcticOcean_MG_CB8_128 (SPAdes) (version 2) | ecosystem: Environmental > Aquatic > Marine > Oceanic | place: Arctic Ocean...
TTGTTTAGCGGATGGGAAAGTATTAACCCCTTTTTACAATTTATAGTTTTAATACTAACAATAGTTTACACAGGAATTAACATCAATAAAGTAAGAAAGAAATGAGAAAAAGAGATTTGATACATTACTGCGGTGCAGCTGGAATATTCTTAATGGTAGTTCTACTATTATTATACTTAGCAAACAATTCAATCCCTGCAGACAACAAAGATATATTCGTATCTATTACGGGTATGATAGTAGGTAGTTTATCTGTAGTAATCTATGCTATTATAGGACGTAATCCTGAAGAAGTTGCACAATTACAATCTAAGGTAGAATCTCAATCTAAGCATATAGAAGTATTAGTTCAGCAAAAGGATGAAATGGAGCGTATGCTTATAGACCTACAAAACAACTTGATTGACAATATGACAATAATGGGTTCTTCTTTATTTGACTCACTTAATAAAAAGTAATATGCTAAACTTCGAGCTATATGAATTTGATAGTCCAGATGAAAAAGGTAGTGGTGATAATATGTGTCCTACTACTTTACAAATGCTCGACCAAGCTCGTAGTATTGCAGGAATTCCCTTTACCATCAACTCAGGTTTCAGAACAAAGAGCCATAATGCGTATGTTGGAGGCAAAGAGAAAAGCTCACATCTGTACGGATATGCAGTTGACATTCATTGCACCAATTCAAGAGGAAGAGCAATCATTATTGATGCACTCCGTAAGTCAGGATTTACAAGGTTTGGTATCGGTAACACCTTCATACATACAGATAACGACCCCGATAAGGATGCCGATGTCGTGTGGCTATACTAGAACAGCAGGAAATACATTATGTGGAAAGTTTTATTAGGTTTACTTAAGGGTGGTAATAGCGGAAAATCTCCTGCAGGTAATTTAGCTTGGGAGATTAGAGAAGCAATTAAGGGTAAGGAATTAGACCCAAACGAACTAATCCAATTACAGACTAAGATAAACGAAATAGAAGCAGGACATAGAACTGTCTTTGTTGCAGGCTGGAGACCATTTATAGGATGGGTTTGTGGTGTTGCTTTAGCATATAATTTCATAATACGTGATTTATTTATTTGGGCATTACAGCCAGAGGATGTACCTCCAGCGTTACAAATGGAACATTTAATGACTGTGCTATTAGGCATGTTAGGACTTGGTGGTTTGCGTACTTACGAGAAGATTAACGATAAGACAAAGTAGTTTTTGATGCCAATGTTAAAAGTCTTGTTAATAAGTTTATCTGCAAATAGCTTGACTTCTCACTAAAAAACCGCTAACTTCGTAAAATAATTACATACTATATAATTCTGCACTAAGGTCGGTACCTTATACAAAATAAAAAAAAACTACTGCAAAGTATAATATACCACAAAGGTTTTCTTTTTTTAGGCATACTAAAAACAGCAGCTACAGTGTTAATCAAGTAACCACATAATTATATATATAATAGAGACTATGAGAATAATTTCAACAGATGAAGCGAAAGTAATTGCAATGGATTTCGAAAAGAGTATTAAAGAACGAGTAGATTCCTTACTAAAGGAGGACTGTAGTAATTATACTAATCTTGGCATCGACTCAACAGCAGAAGATAAAGAATTAGTAAGAAGTACATCAAAAGATATATATAAGATTATCAATTTAATAGATGAAGAATCCGGTAATATATTTCTTAAAACATTAGATATTTAGGCATACTTTATTTATATTTGTATTAGTATTTTTGTCAAATACTTTCCTTGTGATATGTTTTCCCCAAGAAGGAGCTAGGTTTTTAAACACTTAGCTCTTTTTTATTGCATATTATTTGGCAGTTGGAATATAATTAATTACATTTGCATAGAACATTAAAACAATTACAATGAAGAAAGAAACAAGTATCAACGAAAAGCTATTTAATTTACAGCAGGAGATTGGAACTATTAGTAAGGATGCTAAGAATCCATTCTACAAGTCAAAGTATTTTGACATCAACAGCCTTATCAATCAATTACAACCATTACTAAAAAAGAATAGGTTACTATTGCTACAGCCTATAGAAGAAGATATGGTGGTAAGTAAACTAATTTGTATTGATGGAACAGGTGCAGTTATATCTGGTCTTAAACTACCTGAAATAAATGACCCACAAAAGCTAGGAAGTGCTATAACATACTACAGACGTTATACTTTGGCATCCCTATTAGGATTACAAGCCATTGACGATGACGCTAATATCGCAAGTGGAGCTGGTAGTCCAACAGTAGAATTACCATGGCTTAACGAGGATTCCCCTCAATTTAAAGCCGTAAAGACCGCCTTAACAAAAGGGACTGCAACAATCGCAGACGTGAGAACTAAATTCAAAGTAAGCAAGAAGGTAGAAGCCCTTCTAAAGTAATAATTTTTAACCTTAATTTAATAACTATGAGTGAACAAGCACAGAAACCCAGAAACTATGTAGGTAATGGGACACAAGCAGGAGAGTACTATGTAAATGTATCTCTAAAAAAGAGTTCTTTAGCACCACACTTCTACGAGTACAAAGGAGAAGAGTATGTTAGACTAACTATTGGTAAAAACAAAGAAATAAACGAGTGGGGAAAGACTCATTCTGTTTGGATTAATGATTTCGAGCCAACAAAAACAAAAGATGACTCAGATAAAGCTCCTGCAAGCTCAGGGAGTGGTCTTCCTTTCTAGATTAACCTAGTGGTGAGGGGTAGGTATATCTTGCCCCTAAACTGCTCTTAAAACGCCTTAAAATGACTAAAGCAAACTACAATTTTACTGAAGAAGACTTAACTCATTCAGAGTTTTCTGTACTATCTTATTTATCATCTTTAACTACTTCTGAAAAGGAGTATTGTTATGCATCTAATAGCAACATGTGTGAATCTTTAAAGCTAAATGATAGAACTCTATATAGAATATTATCTAACTTAGAGTTAAAAGAACTTATAGTAAGAGAAACTAAATCAAATGGACATTATGGAAAGCAACGTAAGATATTCGTTAGTACAGATGTAAAGAACCAATACAATATATAGATGTGTGAGTTTTCAGACTTAGGAATAGAAGTCAAGGGTAAATCAGAACAACAGAAAACAAGATGTCCTAACTGTTTAAAGATAGGGAAAGAGAACTGGAAGGACGCATCGTTATCTATTAATCTAAAGGAGAATATATACAACTGTCACAAGTGTGGTTGGAATGGGAAAATAAAAACAGACAAGGAAATGACTATACAATATAAAAGACCAGAAGTAAAGAACATGAAACCTCTAGCAGACAAAGGCAGAGAGTTTTTACTTAATAGAGGTATAACTGAAGAGGTTATAGATAATAATAAAATAGTATCCACAACTGACGGCAAGGGAATTATATTTCCATACTTTAAGAATGGTGAACTGATTAATTATAAAACTAGAGGCATAGGAGCTAAGTCTTTTATGCAATCAAAAGATGCTGAACCATTAGTATATAACTACGATGGTTGCAAAGGCATGAAAGAAATTGTTATATGTGAGGGTGAACTAGATTCATTGTCATGGGAAGTTGCAGAAGTTAAATCACATACCTCTGTTAATATGGGTGCTCCTAATGTGGGAGATAAAAATATAGATAGAAAGCTGGAGTGCTTAAATACTTGCTACGATATATTTCAAGATGCTTCAGTTGTTTATATAGCTACTGATGAAGATGAGAATGGTAGAAACCTACAGAAAGAGCTTGTTAGACGCTTTGGTGCGGAAAAGTGCTTGTTAGTCGATTTAAAGCCATTTAAGGATGCCAATGAGGTTCTTATAGCAGAAGGGGTAGAAAGTCTCTTAAAACGTCTTAAAAGTGCATCTACGCCGAAGGTAGAAGGTATCTTTACTATAAGCGATGTTAGAGCTTCTATGTTAGATGGTTTTCATAATGGTCAAGAGAGAGGTACTACTACACATATACCTGCAATAGATAAAGCATGGACATGGAGAAGTGGTGAGGTTAATATTTGGACTGGTTATCAGAATGAAGGTAAGTCTATATTCTTAAATCAATTAGCAACCTTAAAGGCTGCATTAGATGGGTGGAGGTTCGGAGTGTTCTCTCCAGAGAATATGCCAATAACAGACTTCTTTAATGATATCGTAGAAATGTATATGGGTAAATCCTCAGACCCTTTCTATAGACACCAGATGGATATAAATGAGTATGAGCAAGCTATGGATTTTGTACAGAAACACTTCTTTGTTATATACCCTAAAAAAGACTTTCAGTTATCTACTCTATTTGAGAGAGCTAAATACTTAGTTAGAACTAAAGGAATTAATAGCTTAATAATAGACCCATATAATACTGTACATCATAGAATGAAATCAGGAGAACGTGAAGATTTATATATATCTAGGTTTATGTCAGAGCTTAAAAGATTTGCATTAGACTATAGTGTTTCTGTTAATTTAGTAGCACATCAAGTAACTCCTTCAAAAGATGAGTCTGGAAGGTACTACAAACCTGATGTGAATAGGATAAAAGGAGGTGGTACATTTGCTGATAAAGCTGATAACGTGATGTTTATATGGAGACCAGACAGAGGTTTGGATTATTCGTCAACTAATGTTACCTTTGGTTCTCAGAAGATAAAGAAACAGAAACTTGTAGGTACACCTCAAGAAGTAGAAGGAATTGATTTTGATGTAAAAGAACAAAGGTATTATTTCAGTGGAGTAACACCGTTCATAAAAGTAGATGAAAAAAGAAGAGAAGGTAACCTTTAGCTTACCTACGCATGTTATTCATAAAGACAAAAAGGTTTACTTAAACTTGAATGGATATCGCAACTGGCACTTCTTCTTAAGTAATCAATATAAAAAGAATTATAAAGCTAGGGTCTATGAAATATTAGACTCTGGCTTTTTGTTTGAGGATAAGGTTCATATTGAATACACTTACTATTCTCCAGACAAACGCAAAAGAGATTTAATGAATGTAATATCAGTAGTAGATAAATTCCTACAGGATGCCTTAGTAGAATTAGGCTTTATATCTACTGACGATACAGAGACTGTAATAAAGATTACTTCTATGTTTGGTGGTATAGATAGAGATAATTCAAGAATAGATGTAAAGATAACTAACTTTAAATTATAATAATATGTATGTAAGAGTATACCCAATCTATGGTATAGTATTTGGCTTAAGTTACTGGAACTCAGATATGGATGACCAGATAATGCTTGAAGAAGAAGAACAGGTAAAGGAACACGCAATCCAATTGACTCTTGGAATAATAGGTGTAAACTTTACTGTATGGAGCAAGCAAGATTAATAGATAAATTATCAGAAAAACATTATGACTGGCTCAGGATGGCATATTCTTTTCAGTGTGATAAAGATGAGGCAAATGAATTAGTTCAATCTATGTATATTAGATTAGTAAAGTATGTAGATGCTGATAGTGAAAGAATAATGTATACTGAAAAGGAGGTTAACACCTACTATGTTTATGTTACACTTAGAAATCTATTTCTCTCTGGTGCTCATTTGTATAAAAATGATGATGACTTATATCACGAAGGATATACTAATGATGATACATACATGAATGAAGAGGTTGATATTAACTATGAAGAAGCTCATAAGGTATTATTTGATAAGATAGATTCAATTGTTAACGATTGGTACTGGTATGATAAAAAGCTGTGGGGCATCCACTTCTACGATAAGGTAAGCATGAGAGGTATAGCTTCTGATACTAAAATAAGTTTAAGTTCAATATTTAATACACTAAAAAATGGTAAAGAAAAAGTCCGTAACAAAGTCAAAAAAGAGTACAAAGACTACTGCAAAGCCAAAAAAGAAAAAGCAAGTCATTAGTAAGCCAAAAGCAAAAGGTTTAGGAGATACTGTAGAAGCTGTTTTAAAGGCTACAGGAGTTGATAAAGTTGCTAAGTGGATACTTGGTGAGGATTGTGGCTGTGAAGCTCGTAAAGAGACTCTAAATAGGTTATTTCCATATAAGAAGCCTAAATGCTTAACTGAAGATGAGTTCTTATACTTAGATGAATGGTTTTCTAGTTCAAGAAATTCAGTAACTAATGAGCAGCAAAAGGCTTTGATAACTATAAGTAATAGAATATTTGATGAGAACGCAAAGACTAGTAGTTGCACCAGTTGCTTCTTAAGGTCTGTTCAAAGCAGGTTAGTATTAATTCATGCCGAGTACTTAAAAGAAAGAGGATAGATGAGTTTAATTAGAAACAGTAAACTAGTAACCCAAGCAGTAGACTTTAGTGGTATAGAGAATGGAAAGATTCATCCTAGTGACGTAGACTTTGTATTTGAATTTAGTAATAAGATACTAATATTAGGAGAAGTTAAGAGACGTTACAATCGAATACCTAAAGGGCAAGAGTATTTACTTACTCGTATTGCTGATAGGTGGGGTGATGCAGGTATTGTGTTAAAGGTAGAGCACGAGCACAGCGATGAAGATACTGATATACCTCTTAAAGATTGCTTTGTTACTAGAATATATGTAGATAAAGTATGGAGGAATTATGAGTACGGTGAAGAGCCGATAGTTCCGTTCTTAAACAGAATAGGAGTTGTATATAATAATAAGAAATGTCAATTTTAAGATATGAGTGATAGCGTTACTAAGCATTTTGAGAACCAAAGATGGACTATGAACACAACAAATAACCCTATGCAGGTTAATTTGGAAACTGATATTGTAGTTCAAGAAGTAAAAGAGCTGTATGAAAAGCGCAGTCAAATAGGTATAAAGAAGTACGGCACTACTCTAGAGCATAGTACTCAAGATACTAAAGAATTTATTGAGCACTTGCAAGAGGAGCTTATGGATGCTACATTATACCTACAAAAGATTAAACACTTAATAAAATAATTATGGCAATCAAAATGCAACCAAAGAAGTACGAAGAGCAAAAAGAATTCAACAAAAGATGTATGAATAATGCTCAGTTAGGCGTTAGTTATCCTAGTAGAGACGATAGATTTAAGGTATGTCAGATGCTATGGAGTAAGAATTTTGACCCTAAACAGTAGTTATTAACTAAAAATTGTTTACATTTGTTGAAACATTAACAAATATAAGCATGAAGAAACTACTAAAATTACCTAAACTAGCTATAGCAATAATATTGCTGCTGTTTTTTTACTTAATCGAAACACTTTTAATGATAATCTACTTAGTTGTAGAGACTCCTTTGTCTTGGCTACTTGACAAGTCTGAAAACATTATTAAGTATTTAGTTAAAAACGCATAGCTATGGGAAAATCAAGAGAGTTATACGAGAAGTTACAGTTTGAGAATCCAATTGGCGAAGATGCTAGAGTTGAATTACATTGGATGGAACAAGAATGGTTAGAAAAAGATAATAAATGATATTTACGTTAGACGGTACAGCTTGGAGTGAGAAGAAGTTACTTAAAAAGATGGAGAATGATGAGTTCTACTTTGGTTCTGAAGGTAAACTATATCTATCTTCTTCTTCTATAAAGGGTTTATCAAAGAATCCTTTAAAGTATTTATCTGATATATCAAACCCACAACCTTATAAAGTGAACACCGCATTTGATTTCGGTTCTTTATTTCATTGGTATGTGTTAGAGCCTGATGTATATAAGAAACAAATATTTCTAGATATAGATAAAAGGGTAGGCAAAGAATGGAAAGAAGCAGTAGAAGAGCATGGAAGAGTGTTCTTACAAAAGGATAAGGATAAGGTAGAGGAGTTAGCTGATAACTTTATGTCTTGTTCTAGAATTAGTGACCTCTTAAAGAATAGTACTCCAGAGGTAGCTGCTGTAGGAGATATAGATGGTGTATGTTTTCGTGCAAAGGCTGATATCTTAGGTGATAATTTCATTGCAGATTTAAAGACTACAGCTAACCTTAAATGGTTTAAGCAGGATGCCAGAAAGTTTGGATATGCAGCACAAGTATATATCTACTGTAAGTTGTTTGGCATTAATTATAAGAACTGGGTATTTATAGCTATAGATAAAGTTACTGGTGAGTTTGGATTTTACACTATATCTGAAAGATTTTACTTAAGTGGTAAAGAGATGGTAGATAAAGGTATATCTAATTATAAAGAGATACTTGATGGTAAGACAGACTTCGAACCATTCTATATAGAGGATGTTATATGAGTTATTTAACTAAAGAAGAATGTTATAGTGATATACTAATATCTTTAACTACTGGTATAATCGAAGAGACAGATTTATCCATACTAAGGTATTACTATGAACAAGAGGAGAATTATGAATGTTGTCAAGGTTTAGTTGAAGCTTACGTTGACTATAAAAAAGCAAAGAATGTTACGACAGATAAAAGCATTAGTAGAAATTGAGACTAAGATTAAAGACATATCAGTTAAGAGTAGAAAGAGAGATATTGTAAATGCTAGGGTTATGTATTACTATTTATCTAGAAAATACACAAGTGCTAGCTATGAAAGAATAGCAGGGTATCTTAATAGAAATCATGCTACTGCTATACATTCTTTAAAGAATTATGATAGTTGGAAGTTTGCAATGTTTGATTATTCTAAAGAGCTAGAGAAGTTGCATTCTATAGAGCGGTTAATACCTGAGATTGCTGTACAAGAAGTTGAGCCTGTTGACTTTCATGAGTTGTTTAGAGCAAGGAATATTGCTTTGAATGAAGAGATTAGCGAGCTTAGAAGTATGGTAAAAGAAAAGGATGCTGAGATAAAAAGGTTAAGTACTTGGAAGAACTAAAAAGATAAATTATGTTTTATGTATTTGGGTTTATGATGCTAGTAATGATGATGATTTTTGAATAATATGGAAGAAGAGGAAAAGAAGCCAGATGGCAGGAAAAATAACGGAGCTGTAAAAGGAATATCTAGAGGTCAAGGTAGACCACATAAGTCTAAGAATAAGGATATTAATAATATGACTCTTAATGCCATGAAGAAAGCTTTTGGTAGTGAAGAGAAGGCTTGGATAGAGATAGCTAAGTTGGCTAAGAATGGTTCTACTCAGCATATGAAATGGCTATTAGAATATAGGTATGGTAAGCCGAAAGAACAACAGAAAATAGAAGTAGATACTAAAATAAATATACCTGTGATTAACTTCGCAAAAAGAGATATAATAGATATAACACCAGAAGATGAAAGAATCCAGTTTAATAGAGATGAGGAATAGAATTGATGTATTAGAGAGTGCAGTTACATACTGCTTAACTACAATCAAGGAGCTAGAAAGATATATACAGGCTAAGGCTGCAGAAGATGCTGATGTTATTGATGCTGAAGAGGTTGTAGTTGAATAAGTTAGAACTACATGATAAATACCAGCCACTATTTCATTCTGATAGCAGGTACTTTGTTATTACAGGAGGTCGTGGTTCTGGTAAATCGTTTGCTGTAACGGTATTCTTAGCACTTCTAACGTATGCTTTAGATAACAGGATACTGTTTACTCGTTATACTATGAGTTCAGCAGGTATGTCTATTATACCAGAGTTCTTGGAGAAGCTAGAGTTAATGGGTGTGGTTGATAACTTTGATGTCACAAAGGTTGATATAAAGAATAAGGCTACACAAAGTTCAATATACTTTAGTGGTATTAAGACTGCATCAGGAGACCAAACTGCAAAGCTAAAGTCTATTGCTGGTGTTAATACATTTGTATTAGATGAGGCTGAGGAGCTGGTAGATGAGGAAAGTTTTGATAAGATAGATTTCTCTATACGTTCTAAGGATGCCACTAACAGGTGTTTACTTATCCTGAATCCTACTACAAAGGAGCATTGGATATACCAAAGGTTCTTTCAAAATAGAGGCATACCTGATGGGTTTAATGGCACTAAGGACGGTGTAACTTATATACATACAACTTACTTAGATAATATAGAAAACCTATCTCAATCTTTTGTACAGCAGTTAGAGCAGATGAAGTTGCGTAGACCTGATAAGTATAAGCATCAGATAATGGGAGGATGGTTGCAACGTGCAGAAGGTGTAGTATTCACTGACTGGCAGGTAGGACAATTTAATAGTGAGATGAAGCTTACTTGCTTTGGCTTGGACATAGGATTTAGTAGAGATGAATCGGTTCTTACGGAAGTGTCAGTAGATAAAATTAGAAAGATTATCTGGATTAAAGAGCATTTCTATAAGAAGGGATTAGTTACATCTAATATATATGATTTATGTGTTAGGCATGCAGGCAAGAGCCTTATAGTAATCGACAGTAGTGAGCCTAGACTTATATCTGAATTAAGTACTAGAGGGCTAAATGTTACTCCATGTATGAAAAAGAAGGGTAGCATCTTAGCAGGTATTGCACTTATGCAGGATTATAATATTGTACTGCAAGGAGAGAATTTAGTAAAGGAATTTAACAACTATGCATGGGATGTTAGAGGTGTAAAGCCTAGAGATTCTTACAATCATGGTGTTGATTCGATGAGGTATGCTATTGAGTATCTGCTACTTAGAACTAATCCTAAAGGTTCTTATGTAGTAAGTTAGGAAAATAGATATATTATACGTATATTTGAATTTCATAAAGTTTGTTTGTTAATAATGCCAAGTCCCTCTAGTTTTCATTTTCTAGGGGGATTTTTTATTTATATCTATTCTATTTGCACATGTCAGAATAAAGTTATAAGTTTGTACTATAACAATTAAAACATATATAATGGAAAATGACAATGCAGTATTTACAATTATCGACAAGCTAGTATCTTCAGGTAAGATATTCTCAGCTAACTTCACTAAAGCAGATGGTACATTGCGTACTATGAATTGCAGAGTGGGGGTACAAAAGAGTCTTAAAGGTGTAGGCATGAAATACGATACACGTAAAGCCCGTAACATAATTGTATGGGATATGGCATCAAACGGCTACAGAACTATCAAGACAGATAGACTTAATTGGATACAAATACAGGGTAAGAAATATAATTTTAATGTGTTATAATTATGAGCAGAAGAAAAGAGTTAAAAAGATTAGAGCGAGGACAGAAGTTTCCTGAGCAGTTCTGGAATTACTTAGTTAACCCAATCACTGGATTCTCTCAGTCAAGAAGAGAAGAAACTATAAAACTAAACAATAAAGGATACTAAGATATGATAATAAAAGATAAGTATAATAATGACGTGTTTGCCGTTGGTTTAACAGGACGTGAAATAAGGCTACTAGGAGCACTTGTAACGCATCATATAAAAAGTCTGGAGGGTTTACTTGACGAAGGACAATTGGAGCTACCAGAACACAAGAAATGGTTTTACGAATTAGAAGATAAGTTAGACGAACACTACTAACTCCTTTGTGAATCTAATAGGGGTTTCAATTCAATACCCCTTTGTGAATTCAATAGGGTATTTTTTTATGCTTAATGGCTTGTTATATTTCTAACACATTGTTATAAAAAAAGTGCGTTTTTTTGCGTTTTTTAGTAATGGATTAATTGATGCAGTTTTTATAGTATATATATATTAAGGACAAAACTAATTATTTAGAATCATTATAAATAAGGGAATAAAGTAAAATAAAGCTAAATATGTTTGTCAGTTGGAAAAATAGTATTACATTTGAACAAACAAACAAATATTAACTAATTTATTTACTATGAAAAAAACAATTGAAGTACTAAGCGACAAATTAACAATACCTTTCTGTATTTTATTCTTTATTTACATTCTTTACCATTTAGGCAGGGCATTAATTGAAGCAGGGGTATAAAAAGTATTAACCAATAAAAAAAAATATTATGTTTAATAAGTATAGATTTATAGAAGAACTAAATCAAGAGTTGAAAGATGAATGTTTAAAACTTAATCTTTCAGGCGATTCAGAAGATGAAATATATGAAAGCCTTAGAACTTATATAGATGAAAGTTTAGAAAATGCCGTAATTTATTATAATGAATGTTTTGATATAATTAAAGCTTTACAGTTTACAAATTTTGACGCTGCTAATAATGATTTAGGCATTGATTGTAAAGATATAAGTCAAGCGGCTTTTTGTGCCTTATATGAGCTTATATGTATAGAAATTGATTTAACTAATATAATTGAAAATAAATAACATTATGAAAGAAATACATTTAAATTTTGGGGGGTTTTATCATTATCATGATGAACATATTGATTCACATATTGAATGCCTTGAAATTGATTCAGATAGTGTTGATTTTGCAGCAACCTACAAAGATTATGCAAAAGAATGGTTAAATGCCTTTAATAGTGAACATGAATTTGAATTACAATATATTGGCATTGATTCACCTAGATTTTATAATTATTCGACTGACAAAATAAAGGTTAATATTTCAACTTTACAATGCTACATCTTACAAAGGGATTATATACCTAACTTAGATTTTATAGATTATGCAAATGAACGCTTAACAAGTAAAAGCGGCTTTACATCTTTTTATAATGGTTTAGAAGACTTAAAAGAGCGTGCATATGAAAATGATTCTGACTATATTTTGCTTATTGAAATGATTATGGATTTTATAATTGATTCCAACGAAACTATTTATATAAATGAATTCGAGATAGTACCACAACTTAAATATAAAACAACATGATAAAAGAAATCAACACGCCTTTACATTTGATAAGGCTATTCGACAGCAAAAGAATAACACATGAAAGCTTCCAATTTAGGATGAAAGCGGAGCAAATGAATATCAATACTTATAAAGATATTGAAGAAGAAGAAGAAAGTTTGTCTAATTGCTGCGGGGCTTCTAACTGGTTAGATACTGATATTTGCTCAGACTGCAAAGAACATGCCGATTTTAACTAAATAATAATACTATGAAAGATAAAAAAGAACCCTATATAAAATTATATTATATAATAGCATTTATTTATATATTATCTTATTAATTTAACTAAATTATGATACTATGATAAAAGAAAACGAAATACTAAAGGAAAATATAAAGCTAAGAAAACAAATTGCATACTATATTAACTTATTAGAGATGCAAAACATATTGACAGAAACTAAAAAATTATACAATGACTAGAACAGAAAAGAGAATTGAAACACTAAACATAAAAAGAATTAAAGCAATGGACAAACATATACAAGAATTAACAGAAAAGATAAAAGATTATAATGAGCCCGAAAGGGTAAAGAAAAGAAACACAATAGAAAATCATTTACACGCAATAGGGCGCTATTTTAATTTAAACTAATACACCATGAAACATAGATATTTAGGCATCGAACAAAAGAAAACATATAGAAAGTATAATCTAAACATGTTTGGCAATGTTAACGAGCAATTAAACGACCTACAAAAAGAAGCTAAAACAATAACTAACAAATACAAAACAAATGAATAATTACACGCTAGAACAAAGAAAAGAAATAATAAACGCTTTTATAATTCAGGAAGTTGCAGAAGATAAGCCTATAACTAAACATTTATCCAGACTTATTAGAGACGGCTATAAACATTGGGATTTTGAACGCTTAATAGAAAGCATAAGAGACAATGATAAACCATATGAACTTTTTAACATAGATGACATTTAACATTATGAAATACAAAGGAAATAATAAAGAGACTAAAGAAGCAATACTTAAAGACAACCAGGCTTATCTATATAAGAACTTAAAACAATATACTAAGTTAGATTTACTTGGCATCATAGAGAATAGAACTGAAAGAATAGATGAAAGACATTGTAATGATGAACACTATGGAAGCGCTGTTATAGTTATTACCTTAGATGGTGAACAGGTGCAACGCTTAGAGATTAAAGAGAATGATTACCATATAAGTATTAGCAATATATTCAAGCTATTTAATAGCCTCAAACATATGTATGTTGATTTAGGTACGGTCAACGCTTCATTAACCTTTATAGAGACTTATGACAGTGATTAAATAATTATTATAGTATATTAATTAAAGATAGCACCCTTAAAACGGTGCTTTTTTTATGCGTTATATTTAGAGGTGTTGCTGATAATCAGACGGTTAGAGATTAAAAAGGGGTTTGGGGGTAGCTTCCTCCCTCCATTTTACCTCCATACGTCCCTCCTAAGGTACCTCAGAGCCTTCCTAAGAGCTTTTAACCTATTTAATATATATTATATCCACTCATATAAAGAAAGTGCCTAAGAAACGCTTAAAATGCGTCAAATGAGTTTAGCTAGGGTACTCTCGGTGAAAAAGGGCGGCGGTGGGTGTATTTAGGAGGATTCTAAACACTTAACTTATTTCCACCTGACAGACACTTAGGATTTATTTGTTATATTTACAGTATGAAAACAGAAAGCCCTCAGCAAAAATGGAATAAAGCTAATAAAGAAAAAGTAGCAGCTTGGCACAAAGAATACTATTCAGCTAATAAAGAAAAAAAAGCAGCTTACAACAAAGAATACAACATAGCTAATAAAGAAAATATAAAAGCTCAACATAAAAAATACTACGTAGCTAATAAAGAATCTCAGAAAGACGGACTGTTTACAGTATATCTTTTACCTAAAGAAAATTATGTAGGACAAACTAGTTACTTAACTGCTAGACTTAGTTCACATAAAAATAGACATAAAAGAAATATAACAGGTGTTTGGATTTTAGGTAAGTACGAGACAAGAGCAGAAGCTTTAGCTATAGAAGCTGAGTATCATGCCAATGGGTTTAACGGACATCACTACGGAGTTTAATTATGGGTAGAAGAATGAAGGTTAAGTCCTACCCTATCTACAGTGAGGATATGCATACGTGCATGCAGTGGTGTATAAAAAACAGAATAATCGTACATGTGCAGCCAGAGGTTGTCTTCTTACCAAAAGCAGCTAAGACTGGCAAGTACCATGTAATAGTAAATAACAAAGGTAAAGTAATTACATCAGAACCTAAGTATACAAATCCTGAAGCTTGTACTAAAGCATGGGAAATATGTTGTCACTTTTATGAGAATCGTCCAACTGACACTTTATAAATTTATTTACCTCTCTCTTTATATATTATACATATATAATATAGTACTATATAATAGTGCTATTATATACTATATAATTATACAGTAAGTATAATAGTGTATTATACACTGTAGTACTGTATGATTAACTAGTGTATAGTAATTCCTGTAGGGTTTTTTTTCACTTACTACATAAATCTACCAGCTGCACTATTTAATAGTGTGCTACAGTACTTTATACATAAGAACTGACAACAATTTCGTATATTTGTGTAGAGATACAGTTAGTACTAATATAGTTACTTAAATAATATGCAGAAAGATATCAAATTCATTGTGCCAGATTCACTAGAAGAAATAACGCTCGGTAGTTACCAATC
>Ga0209091_10002542_pt1 | contig 15300 bp, 12 predicted proteins | sample ArcticOcean_MG_C_6_FD_187438 | JGI IMG/M metagenome (GOLD analysis project Ga0209091, IMG submission 187438) | Marine microbial communities from western Arctic Ocean - ArcticOcean_MG_CB8_128 (SPAdes) (version 2) | ecosystem: Environmental > Aquatic > Marine > Oceanic | place: Arctic Ocean...
TCTTGCCTTGATATACTTAGGCTAAACAGTTCGGTACATGGCAACAAAGAGCAAATCGACCAAGCAGAAGAAAGAAGAGTCCCCTGAAGCAGAGGTAATCATAATGGAGGAAGAGGGAGAGGCCGAGCCTACGATCGAAGACCTCCCCGGCGTAGGCCCAGCAACCGCTGAAAAACTACGTGAGGCAGGCTTTGATGAACTCCTAGCATTGGCTGTAATGAGCCCAGGTGACCTCGCCGAGCAAGCAGAACTCGGTGAAGCAGTAGCTGGAAAAATTATCCAAGCCGCAAAGAAGATGGCAAACATCGGTGGCTTCGTATCGGGTTCCGCACTTCTCGATAGAAGGCGTGAAGTTCAGAAACTATCTAGCAGGGTTCAATCTATTGACGATTTACTATCGGGTGGATTTGAAACACAGGCTCTTGTTGAGGTGTATGGCGAATTCGGTTCTGGTAAAACCCAAATCGGTCACCAACTAGCAGTCAACTGTACCATGCCAATCGACCAAGGTGGACTGGATGGAGACGTATTCTACATCGACACTGAAGATACATTCCGCCCAGAGAGAATTACACAGATGGCTCGCGGCCTTGGCCTCGACCCTGATGCTGTTCTCGAGAGAATCCACGTAGCACGAGCATACAACTCCGCTCACCAAATGCTTCTCGCAGAAGAAATTAAGCGAATGAGTAGAGGAATCAATGTCAGAATGATCATCGTCGATTCATTGACAAGTCACTTCAGAGCTGAATTCATTGGACGTGGGATGCTTGCTAACCGTCAACAGAAACTCAACAGGCACCTAAAAGACCTCAAGCAATTGGCTGATATCAATAATGCATTGGTATTGGTTACCAACCAGGTAATGAGTAAACCTGATGCAATGTGGGGAGACCCAACCAAGCCAATCGGTGGCCACGTACTCGCACACGCATCAACATTCAGACTATACCTTCGCAAGGCAAAGGGTGGACGCAGAATCGCACGCCTAGTCGACTCTCCAAACCTCCCCGATGGAGAATGTGTCTATCAGGTCTGTGAAGACGGACTCCGCGATTGAAACAGTGTTTCACAATCGGTCCCTCACCCCCTTGGGGTGGCGGCATGTTCAAGGTAGGTGGAAATGGGATGAAGCGTCATGCGTCACCTCATCGAGCGAGTTCTTGAACTTGCTGAAGAAGAAGAAGGACCGTCGATTAGACCAACTAGTGTTGAAGATATGGATTCCAACGATGCTGAATTGCGTAGTTTGTTAGAGTCCTTACAACCAAAGATTAGAGTGTATGGTGCTGGCGGTGCTGGATGTAATGCAGTAAGCCGTTTACATGAAGAGGGCTTATTCGATAATCGCTATGTTACAGGCCATGCAATCAATACTGATGCACAGGCCCTATTGATGAGTCCACTTGAGAATAAAGTTCTGATCGGAAGAACTGCACGTGGACGTGGTGCTGGTGGCGACCCAACAAAGGGCGAAGCCGCGGCACTAGAAAGTGAAACCAATTTGCGTAGAATCACTGAAGATACCCAACTTGCAATCATTACTGCTGGAATGGGTGGCGGTTCAGGTACCGGTGCTGCAGGACATATCGCTAGGCTTGCTAAGGAGCAAGGTGCTCTAACCATCGCAGTAGTAACATATCCATTCAATTCTGAAGGAACACTCAGGAAACAAAATGCTGAATGGGGACTGGAGAGATTACGCGAACACTGTGATACAATCCTAGTTATCCCTAATGAGCGATTACTAGAGATTGAAGGCGTACGCGACCTACCTATTGCAAGTGCGTTTAGAGTAGGTGATGAATTGTTGGTACGCGCCATTACCGGTGTAACTGAACTACTTACTACCGATGGCATGGTAAATCTTGACTTTGAAGACCTGAAATCCGTTATCGAATCCGGTTCCGGAGTTGCAATGATAGGACTGGGCGCCGCTAGTGGACCTGGTAGAGCTGAGGCTGCAACACTTGAAGCACTACATTCACCACTCCTCGATTTGGATGTAACCGATGCAAGGGGCGCACTCATCAACGTGGTCGGTGGCCCTAGCCTCACCTTAGGTGAAGCCGAGAAGTGTGCTCAATTAATTCAAGGTAAAATCTCTGACAATGCGCGTATCATTTGGGGTGCTGCTGTCGATGAAAGCCTTGGAGAAGATATTCGTGTTATGTTAGTTCTGACTGGCGTTAGGTCTGAACAAATTCATGGCGCTAGTGAGAACAGGCAATTACGTGCCCTGAAATCACGAAATATTGAATTCGTGAATTGATTAATCCCTTACTGCAAGGATTGCTAATCCTGTGATTAGTGCAATTGCTAAACCACCAACTGCCAATTCACTATTTGTGGGCGAGTTTGATAATTCAGGTGCAGAGGAATCCCCGGTATAATCAGGCCCAGGAATGGCAAGTGATTGTGAATTCCATTCGTCACCAGTTGGTGAATTGTCTCCGTTGACAGCATTACCATGAATAATGAAAGTAGCCAACTGGTCGGTTTCCTCTGGGGCAACCCAAACAGCGTTCCATACTCGTCGATCGTTGATTTCTGAGGTGTGGGTGTATCCATTATCGAGTAATTGCCAATCATCACCAACTATTTCTCCATCTGATATTATTATTCTAAAACCCCCTTGAATCACATCCTTCCCAACCGGGGAGTCGATTGCCAATGTAATATTGTATTCTTGAGATGAATTATATTGCTCAGGTAGTCCTGATAGAGTTACCACTGTGGTTTCATCTGCACCGCCATGGCATAGACATCCATCATCGGCTCTACTATCGATACCTGTTGACAAGGCTTGGCTTTGACTAATCAAGGCAAATAAAAACAAGAATGGTAAGAATAGTAATAATTGTCTCACAATTAATCCTGTAAGCCACTCACCTTCAATGTTAATCATGAAATATCAGCAAGATGTGCTGAATTATCGAGTTGCTTTTTACCTTCTTCCAACAATGACCACTTCAACGCACGACCTTTGCCGGTTGATACGACAAAATTTCGCTCGGTTAATTGCTTCATGTGGTATGACAATAATTGTCTGCTCGTCTCGAGTTTAACTCTAAGTTCCCCAGATTGAATCCCTAATTTTCCGCTCTCTGAAAGTACTTGTAAAATCGCTATTTGCATACCTGTAACTGGACTTTTGATTTCCTTTAACCGCTTTTGATTTACACCAGATGAGGCGAATCGTCGTACTTTGCCATCCATCCATGAAATGAGCCTACCTTCTTTTTCTAAGACCTGAATGTGATGTGCAGTCACCCCATTACCTAATTGCAATGCATCCCTAAGTGCAGAAAAATGAATCCCGGGGTGTGCTTCGACAAAACCAAGAATTCGCCCTCTGGTAAAAGCGCCCCCTTCACCTCTTTGTGTTATAGCGATCAGTGGACCGAACACTGCTAAAAGAATGGTAAACCGGGCTGCTTCGCTGGCCAATAATGCAGTTGCTGTAGATGTGATTAGGCCAACTGCCATTATCGCCATCATTGTCAGAACGATAACTTGAGTTGCCGGTAGAATCCATTCCTGCTGATTATTGGTTTGCGGTCCGTTCTCATTTTCGCTTGCAAACTCATCCTCTGATGATTCGGGTGGCGCTGCCGATTCTTGAACATCAGAATCCTCCGCTGCTGAACCATCTGCTGAATCCCCTTCTGAATCCTGTGTCTCCGATTCTTCAACTGTAGAGACGTCCTCTTCTGCAGATGGCTCATTTTCCTCAATGGGGGTTGAGTTAATCGACTCCCGCCATTCACTCTCTATGGTTCCGATTTGAGAAATTGTTGGAATGAGCAAGAACACTAGCATCAATGCCAATAGGCGCCAACCCCAAACCTCACGTCCAAACATGTTACTTCGCCCTCACACTGGCATTAGGTATTCATGGTAAATGGCTTTGACCATAGATGCATCAATACATGATTTCAATAACTATTGTATGTTTCGAGAATATAGGTGAACTGAATGTTACCGTTTGAAACTAATGAATTACCGGAAGAAGATGAAGAGGATATCGACCCTTTCGCTGAACTAAATGTTGTCTCCCGTACCCCTTCCAAGAGTGGAGATGAAATCCTTACTGCTTTCGCTGATGATGACGATGACGACCCGTTGTCGGCATTTACTGATGACGATGAAACAATTATGGATGAAGTGGTTATCTCCTTCGATGACGATGACCTACCGGCACTGGAAGGCTCTACTGCTTCTACAACCAATACTGCTGAAGCAACCTACAAACTTCTTCTTGAAACGGTTTGGGTAGACGATATATTGGACCCTTCTGAAGTTGAATTATTGGCTCGTAAGAGAAGTGAACTCGGGCTGTCTTTTGAAAGACACCTGCAACTGGTCCGAGCAATTATCGGAGGCTGACCCAATGTCTCCAACGCCCTTCGAACATGGCCTCGCCTTGGCTTGGTCTGATGGTGCTTTATCTCGTGATGGCGCAATCATGCTCGAAACCCTGCAAACGCAGTTGGGCATAAATGATAGTGAAAGAGCAGAGCAAGAACAAGCTTGGTTAGTTGATATTTCAAAACCTGAAAGAAGGTCTTTCGGTGATGGAGACAAGATTTTACGCGAGTGGCTTGAAGGTCTAGGCGACCAGGAAAGCCTTGCGCCTGCAGTTCGCTCATTGGGTAGAGCCGCATTAGATGTTGGCCTCTCGAAAGTTTGTTGGAAAGATGCAATTCTATTTGCAGAAGGCCTTGGCCTTGGGGATGAGTTAGCAGAGGGCGTCTGGTTGGAAAAGGAAGCCGAACCCTTGAAGGATTGGCCTCCTGCATTAGACCCTCTTGCAATTATTCTAGGTTTGGTCATATCAATGCCAAGTATGGCTACTGAAAGAATATCCAAATTTAGTAATGGGTCCGCATTTGTTTCGATAAAACATCCTGATGCCAAGCCGACGCATCTTTCTTGGATGCCCAATCTCCTTCCAATCGAATCTGAAGGATGTGAGTGGGGATGGGAAGATGAAGTCGAACCTGATTCTGAGATGCCATCTCGTTCAATGGTTTATTCCAAATCTGTACTCTTGGCCTGGATTCGAAGATTGGTGGCTATGAGAAAAGATAGAGGGGAAGACGGCCTGGTCGGATTACCAGATAATTGCCGTTTGATGCCTTCCTCTAGTGAATTGGTTAACGATGGAAAAACAATGACCCTATCCATGATTGTAGATTTAGGTGGTGCTGGATTGGTTCGCCCATGGGCTTCAGCCACAGTAGATGGCAAGCCTAGCATTGTGCCTGCACCTGCAGGTATCTCCGATAACTGGGTCATAATCCACGACGCTCTCGCTGGTTTACTAATCACTGGGCTAGAGACATTACCTAGGCAATTATTGCTAGCGGGTGGATGTGAAGTTAGTATTCACGCACCTGAACTCGATGGTGAATGGATAGTTCACGACATAGCATAATTGTAATTATTCAGAGTGAATTACAACTCCGGTTGTAATTTTACAATCCTTACGAATACTGTTAGATACACCGCAATATTTCTCATGCGATTTATCTACAACTCTTTCAACGAGTTTTTGAGGAACGTTTCCTGTGACGTGGTACACCAAATGCATGGAAGTAAAATGTCGAGTAGATTCTTCTGAACGGGTTGCATCCATTTCGACCCAAACTTTGCTAAATTCACGGTCTTTGAGACCAAGAATTACATCGACAAGCGAACATGCTCCGACCATCTGTAATGTGATTTGCATAGGCCCCGGTCCATCGTCCCAGTCCATCTCTATTCTTTGGCCATTGGCGGTTAGGCCGACCATGTTTTGGGCTCCAGTCCACTCAACACTTACTTGCATATTTACCCCAATAGGTGCTTAGAGATGAAACCACCGTTGACCGCTGTGTTGATGAAGGGGCTCAAGTTGGGCCGGCATGAGCACTATGTCTGGCACCCCAATCACCATGGAGAACGGGACTCTTGTAGTCCCAAATAATCCAATAGTCCATTATATCGAAGGGGATGGAATCGGAGTCGATATTACCCCGGTGATGATCAAGGTCGTAAATGCTGCAATTTCAAAGGCTTATTCTGATAATAAAACAATTGTATGGGTCGAAACACTTGCTGGAGAGAAAGCATTCAAAAATACCGGAGAATGGTTGCCAGAAGCAACACTTGATGCCATGAGTACTGGATTGGTCTCTATCAAAGGCCCACTCACCACCCCGGTTGGAGGTGGAATTCGTTCCCTCAATGTTGCACTAAGACAGAAACTAGATTTGTTTGCATGTGTAAGGCCTGTTCGCTGGTATGAAGGAACTCCTTCCCCGGTAAAGTCACCTGAGAATGTAGATATGATCATCTTCAGAGAGAATAGCGAAGATGTCTATGCTGGAATTGAATGGGAAGCAGGCTCTGCTGATGTTGCCAAAGTTATGGATTTCTTAATCAATGAAATGGGTGTTGACAAAATTAGATTCCCAAACACCTCTGGTATTGGTATCAAGCCGATTAGCCAAGAAGGAACTGCTCGTATTGTACGTGCAGCAATGAAATATGCAGTTGATAATGACAAAGACAGTGTTACTATAGTTCACAAAGGAAACATCATGAAATTCACAGAAGGTGGATTCCGTGATTGGGGATATCAACTGGCTAAAGATGAATTTGGAGCTACCGAAATAGATGGTGGACCGTGGTGCACTTTCAAAAATCCAAATACGGGCAATACAATTACTGTAAAAGATGTAATCGCTGATGCTATGCTACAACAGATTCTTACCCGCCCTGCTGAATATGGAGTATTGACAACAATGAATCTCAATGGCGACTATATTTCTGATGCTTTAGCGGCTCAAGTCGGTGGAATTGGTATCGCACCTGGTGCTAATATCAACTACGATACTGGAATTTCAATCTTTGAAGCGACACATGGAACCGCTCCAAAATATGCTGGAATGAACAAGGTAAACCCTGGTTCACTAATTCTATCTGCAGAGATGATGTTACGCCATATGGGCTGGGGAGACGCCGCTGACCTAATTGTAACAGGTATGGAAGGGGCAATCTCTGCAAAAACAGTCACCTACGATTTTGAAAGATTGATGGATGATGCTGAACTACTCTCTTGCTCAGCGTTCGGCGATGCTATCATTTCTCACATGTGAGAATAATTTGCTAACCGTAATTCTTTCAACGAAAATTAAAGTTTACCAAATATTGACCGGCTAAGAGAATTATCTTAGCCAAGAATTGAGAGTACGGCTATTTGCAATTACGCCAAACCCAAATCTCTCTTCTATTCCTCTAGCGACCAGTGTAAAATCAGAATCTCTAGTGGCTATTAGAATGCTACCAATCTCTCCAAGTGGCCTATTTGCCATAGCTGAAGCAAGACTCATTAGAGTCTGATCTGCTGTTTCGGGGTAAATATCCTTCTTGTCGATGACTGTTCGCATCGGTTCACCATGCATTCTCTTCATCGCAGTAATCTCATCATAGACTTCTGCATGCTCAATGAAGAAAGACTTGAGGTCGCTTCTGATTTCTTCATCATCTGCTTCATCTTCAATATGGAGGTCCATTGGCTTCCACGTAGAGAAGTCGCTAATTATTTCAGTTACAATGCCTTTGATAACATCTTGAGTTAGGACCTTGTCCAACTTATCTGAGCCGACGAGTGTATCTACAAATCTACCTCGGATACGGTCCAGGTCTCCTGCTATCATCTCCAATTCATTCCTGACGACCTTAGGTAGCCATAATTCAATGACTCCTTCTTTGGCACGGTGTTTGAGGATTCGGTGGAAACGCCCACGGCCGCCTATGTCGAGGGATGATTCCGCATTAATTCCTAATTTGTCTGAAATACGATGCTGTAATTCATCAATTAGAATATTGGTGTCGATAATTACCAAAGGAGCCAGTGCTAGATTTCGCAAATACGAGCGCAACTTAACTGGCAAATTATGCCGATATGTTGCAAACAAACTGCGCTCCGCATCTGCAAGTCTCTTGATGTCAAGTATTGAAAATTTACCAGAATTCTGTGCTCTTTCGAGTAGCATCATCCCTTCTAGTGGCTTTTCCGCAGATGCTTCGAGGGCGATCTCGTAGATTTCTTCACCAGATGGTTCGTGTATCATAGCTTGAGCATAACGATTCTCGAAAGTATGCCGGTTACGTCTTCTCTCTCGTTGTAATGTATTGAGAGCGGCCTTTACTCTACCAGCGAATGGTTCGTGGGGAAGCGGCCTAGGGTGGGAACTAGGATAATTGCGCAACAGATCAAGTTCTTCCTCAGAGTGTTTTACCCTCTCAACCAACTGGGTATTCCCTTGTTGGTCTTCTTGATTTACCATTTCGGTTCTCTTAACGAAATTCTTCAGTATTCTTGTAGCATCATCGGTACTGCCTTTACTAGATGCAATATGTGACACATTGAGATATAATTGGAATCTGCGAGTTAATGCAGATTTTAGTGCTGGCTCTTGCTCCAATAGAGCAACTGCTTCGGACCATTGTTCCGCATGAGCGAGGTGGATTAGCGCCTTACGGTGCAACAAGATTCGGTGCTCATAATCGAAATCTTCGTGGTTGCCCGCCCTTCGATAGTCCCTAGCCGCGTTTAATTCATCTTCATTGCTAACATGTACTGCGGCACGGGCAAGTGTGTGCCATGGAGACTGAGGGTCATTTTCCTGATACCAAGTGACAAGATTTGCTAAACCGATATCATACTCTAGCACTAGGTGGCGTACCGCTTGCATCATTGGCATTGCAGTTACTTCTCCAGAAAGAAGACCGTCGAGTAATTTATTCACGCCTGCCGGTTTACCAGTTTGGAGTGCCCAAGATGCCCTGTTCAAGCGTAATGTGTCGATGACGGCATTGAATAAACGTGATTCTACATCACTGAGGTCTGCACTCTTGACACTCTTTGCCAAGGTATCTATTACTTTAGAATCTGCAAGACCATCGCCTCCATCTTTCAAGGCTTGTCGGCAATTATTGAATGCCTTAATTCCATTTTTATCAAGTGTATCAACCACCCAATCATCATCTGCTTGTGCTGCTCCATCGAGCATCAGAATTAGTTCACGGCTAACTGAAGAGAATGCGCTTGGGACCTCTGCTTCTTCGACTGTCGAAAGAGCGTTTCTGCGTGCATTGCGAATGGTTTCAAAACCCCATCCTTTAGTTCGAGCAGGAAGGAGATGGGCCACTAGTAATGTAGCGTATGGATTATCGGCACATCTCTGTTCATCGATGAGTAATACTTGGGCTAAACGAGATAAATCAAGACCACGGGTAAAGATATCTATCGAGGCATCGATTCCAACTGAAGCCCCTATGTCGTGAAGACGACGGGCTGCTGCTGCCCTCAGGGTGATTCCAACTTCCTCGTCGCCCACTAGGTCTGAAAGTGATTCCTGTGCTAGATTTTCAATTTGTGAAGCAAGCCAAGAAAATGCATCTTCACCTAATTTCTTGACCAGTGGCATCAAGATACTCATGTCTGCATCTGATTCTACAGACAATGACATGAGCAACTCTAGGGCCATTTCGGACGACCCCTCGCTCAATAAGGCTGCTAATCTCCACCAAGTCAAAGTCTCCTTCTGTTGGGGGGTTGTTGCTAAACTAAGACCTTCTGCGAGTTCTTCACTCGTAAGTTCTGACGCCTGTTCGGGCATCAAATCCCAAGCAGCCTTCTTTCTAGCCATCGACAGTTCATCATCCGCAGACAAAGAACGAGAAGCATTCCAATCCGAGGGATTACCTTCGCGAAGTTGTAGTAAATCTGTCAAAGCATTAGCCAAATCTGAATCGCTCTTTGCAAGTTCTTTCAACGAAGCGGTTGCATCATTGTTTAAGTGAATGTTCAATAATACACTGACAACACTAGCTTCTCCTTCTAGCGATTCAATGCCATTGATGTCTCTAAGTCCTCGCTTTCCATTCAATTGTGCTTTGGCTTTCTGCATGGCCATTCTTACAGTTGCATTGGTCACATTTGATTCAAGATTTGAAAGAGCATTGGCAAGTGATTTGCTAACTGAAGGGTCGATCCACCCAGCACCCAAATCAAATGTATCCGCTTCTTGGTCGCCTATTTCATTTTGAGGGAACGCGGCGAATTGAGCAAGTATGGGGGTTGCTTCGGCCATCTTAGACCATACTGGGTGAACCCCATTTGTCGAGGCTGTCTCGCGTAAATCGTCAACGATACTATCACTAGACTCTTCCCAATCATCAGCGAATAATGTCTTGCGGATTAGTAATACTGCAAGCCTAAATGCTGTTGGTGAGTCATCGTCCAATAGGACCTCACTAGCCTCGGGTAACCATTCCATCGGACCGCTTGAACCTCGAGCGCCACGGCGACCACGAGGGGAGCGACGGCCGCGCATCATAGATGGGGACTGGCCGTCATTATCATCGCTTGGAACTTGCAATTCGTTCAATGCGATGAGAAGAAGAGATTTCCAAGGCTTGTCTAACATTCTCCACTCTGGAGTCTTGGCTACAATACGCTGACGGGTGGCGGTTGGAAGATTTTCCTTCATGCCAGAATTTAGGCAAACAGCGAGGTTGTTTTCGTCCATCATCGCTCACCCCTATGGGGTGAGGCGCTTAGTCGGACGCCTTTAGAGCCACCGGCGCCTCAATTTATTCCAAACAACAATGATGGGTGACTATCTCAACACAGATTAATGGAGGTGCTTCGGACCGTTATCCTATTGCTGCATCCCATCACAGCGATAGCAATACTCGCTTGGATGTGGTGGCAATATGGTTGGAAACGTAAGAGTACAGAATTGAAGGGCATGAGTCGCCGAGAGGAGTTGGAGCGCCACGAAAAGGTGGGTGAACGGATACTTCAAGCTGCAATTCTTTCTGTTCTAATCGCATTCTTAGCAAGGTGGTATACCGGATTAGGACTCATTCCAGGAAGCCTACATGGATTCACAGGACCTATCGGAATTACGCTGTTGTGGATTACTGCAAGATGGGGACGAAAATCTCGGAAAGACAGTGTTACGAAGACAAAGCATGGAAGAGCGGCAGATTTGTTAATCGCTCTGATGTTTTTCCATTCATTCCTTGGATTCCTTAACATCTTCAGTGTTCTTTGAACCCCCAAGCCAGGCTGGAGACCACCAATTCCACTTGCCCATCAGGCGCTTAGTTGCTGGAACAACCAATGCTCGAACTATGGTTGCATCGATAAGTATTGCCAATGCTAATCCTAATCCGATCTGCTTCAGAATAATTACTGATGAAAGGCCAAATGCACTGAATACAACAACCATAATTGCCGCAGCACCAGTGATTAGCCGACCAGTCCTTTGCAATCCATTGGCTACAGCCAAGGTATTGTCACCAGTCCTCTCCCATTCTTCATGAATTCTAGATAGCATCAGAACTTCATAATCCATCGATAGTCCGAATACAATACAGAACATTATCACTGGATTTGTAGCCTCGATTGGCTGTGGGGTAAAGTTCAGTAAATCAGCACCATAACCCCATTGGAAAACAAATACCAACATTCCAAAGGATGCTGATATCGATAAAATATTCATCACGATTGCTTTAATCGGAATTATCACACTTCGTACTTGGATGAAAATCAAGACCATCGTAGATATGAAAATAAATGCCAATGCAATAGGTAAATTTTCCTTAATTGCGTCTAATGTATCGAGGCTGTATGCAGCAAACCCTGCGACTTGGAGTGACCCCCCGCTGCCAATTACTAAATCGTCGATTAAAGAACTCCTTTCGTCACGGATTTGACTGACAAACTCTCTACTATCTACCCCGGTCATTGGCCCATCTAAAGAGAAAACAAAGAAAGTAGTGCTGTTTGCTAAAAATTGTTGACGAAGGTATTCTCGAGTAGCATCCATTTGTGGTGTTAATTCTTCACTTTGCCAAAAGTCGACTACTGCATCCTCTGACATCCCAGGCTCTGGTCCTAAAGCATAACCGAATCCATCGAGTACTCTTGAATCATTGACTTGTTCATTTGCCCATCTATACATCAAACGGATATTATCTTCTTGAAGTGGGTCCTCTCCATCAAAGTCGATTACAATCAATGCTGAGTTTGCTGCGCTTTCAGGCCACTTCTCATCTAAGTGCTCATAGCCAATACGTGTTTCATCATCCGGAGGTAAAGCATCTCTAGAAGCCATAGAAAACTCCGCTTGGAAGAAGGGCAATCCCGCTCCAAGAAGAATAACCAATGTTGGAATCAATACAGCCCAAGGGCGTTCCATTACAGTCTTTGCAATCTTTGACCAAACACCATCTTCAGCATCATTTTTTGTGTCAAATGTTGGGAACTTTTCTGCAAAATTAGGTATTTTGATTGGAATTTTACTGTTATTAATCCAAGTTATCGACCGTGAAATCACAGGATAGTTTACTCCTGTACCTATCATAGCCATCGTTGAAGGTAAAACTACCAATGAAAATATCATGGCTATGGTTACAGCCAATGTTCCACCAATTCCGAGGCTTGGAATTCCTGTATTCTCAAAAAATAGCATCCCCATTAGACCGATTCCAACTGTGACTCCACTGAAGAACACCGCTTTACCGGCAGTTGCAACTGACATTGCAGTGGATGTTCTGATATCACGGCCCCGGTTCATTTCCTCACGAAAACGATTAACCATGAATAAGGAATAGTCGATTGACACCCCTATCCCAATTAACGAAATGATATTGACAGCATATTGAGTGACATCTGTCACATTAGATAACCAAATGGTTATTCCCATTGCAGAAAGAACGGTTAAAACTGCAATTCCAAATGGTAATAATGCAGCAATGAGTGTTCCGAATACAATAACCAAGATTATCAGAGATAATGGACCTGAAATAAGTTCAGCGGTAATCAAATCATCTTGAATTCTCTTATCGAAGATGAAATCGATTGCAATTCCGCCGGTACGCCATGTCTCAAAGTCGCCATCGATTTCTACATCTTCCCAGTTTTCGGCATACAGTTCCTTGGCTTCTGTGCGATCGAGATTGATAGTTACAACATTCAATGCCCAAAACCCATCTTCATCTTGATGAATAAACTGGCTCCTCTCATCACCGGTCTTATCCCATGAATATTCGATACTGACATCATCTAATTCTGCAAATGAAGCCAGAGCCTCAGTAACTGAGTTTTGCCACTCTAATGAAGTATCATCGAGAGTTGGATGATGGACGAGGTAGGTGAAGGACTGAGAGCCTTCATCTAATCTAAAAGCATCATTATAGGTCTTGGATGCATTCATCGATTCAAGGTCCCCCTCGCCCCATGATTCGGCCCAATTCGGCCCCATAGTCATCAACGAGGCCATGCCAATACAAGCAAGGATGCCTATGACCAATACCTTCTTTCTATGGTCGTAGGTGAACTCTCCCAATTTGTAGAAGGCACGGCCTTCTAGCATCTTAGGGTCGGTAACACCTTCCATGGTCGCTCGCTAAAAACATAGTATTTCAGTTGATGGTTGCCCCTGTGTGCATCTTTCCTAAATACCAAAAAAAACTTCACAGGTACATGGACGGAGAACATAGCAAGGGCGATGGGTATCCTGCCAATCGTTGGCTTATTCTTGCAGTAATGAGTTTGAGTTTAATCATTGTAATGCTAAATAATGTTACACTCAACGTCGCTTTACCTGAATTATCTCTTGATTTGGGCGCAGATAATTCCGAATTACAGTGGATTATGGACTCCTATGCTCTAGTCTTCGGAGGAACTCTTCTTGTGATGGGGGCATTGGGTGATAGATTTGGTCGCAAAGGTGCATTACAAATCGGGTTGATAATTGTTGGAGCAGCGTCTGCCTGGACTGCATTATATGCCGATTCGTCGACTGATGTAATTCTGGCTAGAGCTACAATGGGCCTAGGTGCTGCATTGGTCATGCCCTCTACCCTATCTGTAGTATTGGTGGTATTTCCCCCAGATGAACGCGGTAAAGCGATTGGAATATGGGCGGCAATGGCTGGAGTTGGAGCCCCTATTGGTTTGCTAGTCGGAGGTTGGGCCGTAGAGACATACGATTGGGAAATGGTATTCTTAATCAATGTCCCAATTATCATATTTGCATTGATCGTTGGAGCTTTAATCGTTCCAAAATCTAGTGATAAAGAAAAGAGACCCCTCGATATGATTGGCGCTATTCTTTCTGTCATAGCGCTTGCATCATTGCTATTCGGGATCATCGAAGGGCCCAGCCTTGGCTGGACTGACACAGAAGTTCTTGCTGCATTTGCAATAGCCATTGTTACCGGGTTAGGATTTGTACAATGGCAAAACAAAACCGAATACCCATTACTACCACTTGAATTCTTCAAAAACCGGAAGTTTACTCTTGGTTTAGTGGCAATTGCCCTAGCAATGTTCGTAATGTTTTCATTCATGTTCATGCAAATGCTTCATTTCCAATTAGTTAGGGGCCTCTCTCCTCTTTCTGCTGCAATTAGATTTTTCCCACTTCCAATCGGATTGATGCCCGCAGCAGCAAATAGTGACAAATTAGTTGCTAAATTTGGACGGCCAAATGTCATCACTGCTGGATTAATTCTAGTAGCGTCTGGATTATTCTTGTTTACCTTGGTCGAAATCGATACAAATTATTGGCAAATAGCCGCAACGTTTGTTCTCTTGGGAATGGGAATGGGCCTTACTATGGCGCCTTCGACTACAGCGATAATGGATGCAATTCCTGAATCCAAGGCCGGGGTCGGAAGTGCAACTAACGATGCAAGCAGGGAGATTGGGGGTGCACTAGGAATCGCAATTGGTGGTAGTGTGTTAAACGTAATTTACCAAGATTCAATCTCAATCCCTCAATCTGCAATGGGTAGTTCAGGAAAGATCCTAGGTTCATTCCCTGATGCGATACGAATTGGTAGAGAAATGATTGGAAGAGGTAAAGCAAAGGCTGATCAAACCCTAATCGGGGAAGGTGAAGAATTGATTTTAAGTGCGCAACTATCATTCATTGAAGGAATGGTCGGGGCCTGTCTTGTCGCCGGATGTGTTGCTCTAATTGCTGCATTTATTGTAAAGTGGAAAATGCCTGAAGATGACCCAATTACTGAAGAAGAGTGATTCAACGGCGCATTGTCGTTTCTCGGTTATTCCAGAGATTTATCCACTGTTCCAGATTGAATTCTTTATCTCCTTCAATCAATGCGCGTTTAGAGGCATCGGAGGGCTGGATACGGCACCCGCAAGCATTTGCATGGCCACCTCCTGTTTCATCTAACAAAGTCGCAAGTCGAGAAAGGTCGAAT
>Ga0209091_10002543_pt1 | contig 15298 bp, 12 predicted proteins | sample ArcticOcean_MG_C_6_FD_187438 | JGI IMG/M metagenome (GOLD analysis project Ga0209091, IMG submission 187438) | Marine microbial communities from western Arctic Ocean - ArcticOcean_MG_CB8_128 (SPAdes) (version 2) | ecosystem: Environmental > Aquatic > Marine > Oceanic | place: Arctic Ocean...
CATCAGGTTTGTGGTAATGAAGTTAGTTATGTGGTCAATCGTAATATTAACTACACCAATATTTGCACCTATTCGTGTAGTTTTTGCGCTTTCTCCAAGGGTAAAAAGGGGACAGATTTCGCCGAAGCCCCGTATTTGAAATCCGCAGACCAAGTAGCGGTGTTGGCCAAAGAGGCTTGGGATAGGGGGGCGACAGAGGTGTGTCTGCAGGGTGGCATACACCCCGACTTTACTGGACAAACCTACCTTGATATTTGTAGGGCGGTAAAAGACCTAGTGCCCGACATGCATATACACGGCTTTTCACCGTTGGAGGTGTCGCATGGCGCTGAAACATTAGGGGTGTCTGTTTCTAACTTCTTGAGCCAACTAAAAGACGCGGGTTTGAGTACCTTGCCGGGCACGGCTGCGGAAATTCTAACGGATGAGGTTAGAGCGCTCATTTGCCCTGACAAGTTAAATTCACAGCAGTGGCTTTCGGGTATTGAAGAAGCGCATAAACTGGATTTGCCGACGACGGCGACCATTATGTTTGGTCATGTAGATACTTACCATGACTGGGCTATTCACCTGCAGAAACTCTTGGAGCTACAACTTAAAACTGGTGGCCTGACCGAGTTTGTACCCCTGTCGTTTGTGGCCGAAGAAGCACCTATTTATAAGCGCGGGTTATCCCGCTCAGGGCCCACGTTAAGAGAGTCCATTTTAATGCATGCTGTTTCAAGATTGGTATTACATCCTCATGTTAAAAACATTCAAGCCTCTTGGGTTAAAATGGGTCTTGAGGGCGTGAACCTGTGTTTGCATGCGGGGGCCAATGATGTGGGTGGTACCCTGATGAATGAAAGTATCACCCGAGCGGCTGGTGCGGCTCACGGTCAAGAAATGACGCCGCAGGCGTTAGAGGCTGTGATTGTTGGCTGTGATCGTCAACCCCGTGTACGCAGAACAAATTATGCTGACGCGCCGCCGCCGCATGTGGTTTATCAATCAGATGAGTTGAGAGCTATACAGCTGTGAGTTCAGTTAAAATTCCCGCGTCCAAACCCAGTCGTTTGGAAATTATTGGTTTGTCTGATGTGCCCTTCGTCAATCCGGGCGACAATCTGACCGATATTATTCTCGATGCGCTTAAGCTCAATGATCTTGAGCTGGTTAACGGTGATATAGTTGTTATAGCACAAAAAATAATTTCTAAAGCAGAAAACCGTTGCTTCAATCTCAATGATGTAGCGCCTGGCCCGGAAGCGATCACCCTCGCTGAAGAAGTTGATAAGGACCCGCGCTTAGTCGAGTTGATCCTGTCTGAAACTCGGTTTATTGCGCGCAAGCGTCCCGGCCTGATAATCGTGGAAAGTAAAACGGGCCTAGTACATGCGAATGCTGGAATTGATCAGTCCAATATCGAGCAGAGTGATACTGATCCTCGCGCGTTACTTTTGCCGGTTGATGCTGATCGTAGTGCTGAAGCAATTCGATTAGAAATTAAAAAACTGATTCAGGTTGACGTTGGAGTCATTATTAATGACAGCATGGGTAGAGCGTGGCGCCGCGGCACAGTGGGTCATACAATCGGCTGCTCTGGGGTTATTGCGGTATCCGATCAGATTGGCGATTTAGATTTAAATGGCAGGGTGCTGCAAGGTACCGAAGTCGCGTTGGCAGATGAGATATCGGCGGCAGCGTCGTTCGTTATGGGTCAAGCTGATGAGGGCCGCCCGGTAGCCTTGGTTCGTGGTGGAGGTCACATGGTTGCTGGCTCTGATGGTTTTAAGTCGTTGTTGCGAGAAGGTAATACGGACCTCTTTAAAGACTGGTAACCGTATTTTTACTAACAGGATGTTTAGATTCAATTATGTCGCATTATTTAGTGATTACTGGCGGTGTTGGTGGTGCAAAACTGGCGCTGGGCTTAAGTAAAATTATGCCTGCATCTGATGTCACCTTTGCGGTCAATACTGGTGATGATTTTGACTATTTGGGATTTCATATATCCCCAGATATTGACACTTTAACCTATACCTTAGCGGGCTTAAATGACACTGATAGAGGGTGGGGTCGTCGAGAGGAAAGCTGGAATTTTTTAAGCACCTTGCAAACATTAGATGAAGAAACATGGTTTCAGCTGGGTGACCGTGACCTCGCAATCCATGTTTATCGGACGTCGTTATTAGCTCAGGGTAAAACCCTAAGTGAGGTGACTGATGGCATTGCTAAAAAACTTGGCATCTCCCACTTTCTGGTCCCAATGACCGATCAGTCATTACGAACGGTGGTGGTAACCGCTGACGGAAAATTACCCTTTCAAGATTACTTTGTGAAATATCAGGCCAAACCCGTTGTTGAGGCGATTGAGTTTTCTGGGTCCACAGGTGCGCGTTTGAGTCCTGGTGTAAGTGAGGCTTTGTCCCGCCCAGAGCTGGGTGGCGTGATTATTTGTCCGTCTAATCCGTACCTGAGCATAGACCCTATATTATCAATTCCGGGGTTTCGAGCTTTGTTAAGCGAAATTACTGTGCCGGTAATTGCGGTATCACCAATAATCGGAGGGAAGGCCATTAAGGGCCCAACCGAGAAGATAATGCACGAAATGAATCTTGAGGCCGGCTGTTCTTCCCTGAGTGTGGCCCATCATTATCGAGATATTTTGGATGGGATTATCATTGATACTATGGATGCTGCGCTGTCTGATGATATCACGGCATTGGGATTGGAGGTGTCTGTCGGTGAAACCCTTATGACGTCTCTTCAAATAAAAAAAGACCTGGCACAGCAGTGTCTTGCGCTAATCGAAAAAATTCAGTCCTAGCTCGGCGATTGTGTGTCGAGCATCTCGATCATAATGAATCTGATGGGAGTCTTACAGGTGCTCGCGGCCTGAGCGGTCAAAGTGCTGATAAAATTTCAGGCCGCACGGGGTTTTTAATTTGAGTATCCTAATTTAAAACATTAATACTAGCGCTGGCAACACGTTTGGAGGTATCTGTTTGCCACATGGAGACGTTGATATTAGTAACTTTTCTGCCGCGACGCATAATTTGGCAGGTAGCATAGCTGTCGACCAAACATGCCGGACGTAAAAAATCGATTGATGAGTTTATAGCTGTGGGAATTGTTTTCGATGTGTCTAGTGACCAGGCTTGCAGTAAAGCCGCATGTTCCATAAAGCCTGCGATACAGCCACCGTGCAAGGCAGGTAGTGAGTTGTTGCCAAGTATGTGTTCACCGGCTGGTAGTATAAATAAGGCCTGACTTTGGTCTCTTCTGGCTTGTATCCCGAGCAACTGGGCATAAGGTGATTGACTGATTAATGAGGTTATTGCCTTATCATAAGGCAGTGTTTTAAGGGTATCTAAGAACTGAATATAATCGGGGTTATCGATCTGTAAAGGCTTTGCCTTTGATATGCCGGGATCGATCTTGATGAAGGTCCCCGAGCAAAATGCAATGGGTGATTCCTTATTGTTTTCCTCGTAGCAAATCCCGCGGCTTAACAACGTGGTTTGATTTATCTGATATGTCGTTGCTATGCCCAACAGCTTGCTACCTGGGGACTGGGCTTGGACATAATCAATGGTGATATTTAGAGTCGGCGCTATGCCCTCGTAATTTAACTTCTTTGCCGAAGTTAATCCGCAGACAGTATCCATAAGTGCTAGTAACGCGCCACCACTTAGGGTGTCAGACCCGGTTACGCCGGCAGCGCTTGGAGCATAGGGCAAAGCGAGAACTATGCTGTCTGCGCTGTTTTCACGCAGTCCTATGCCGAGCAATTTACAGTGTTTAATGTGTGCTATGTGGCTTGATAAGTCATGTCTGGCAGCAGATAAAGGCATAGTAGTAGACTTTTTAGGCAGCTAAATTATCGACGCTAGACAAGTAGGTCTGAGCCCAGCTTTTTGTTACATGTCCGCCAATAAGCATGTCGCGCATGGCTTATTAGCTTACACCTAATCTCAGTGCACCATCTAATCGAATGGTTTCGCCATTGAGATAAATGTTGTCAACGACATGCAATGCCAGTTTGGCGTATTCCTCCGCCATACCCAGTCGCGCAGGGAACTGTATATCTTTTGCTAAGTCTTTCTTGACTTCGGGCGTCATATTTTTCAATAACGGCGTTTCAAATAGGCCTGGTGCTATGGTAACAATTCGAATGCCATAATAGGCTAGGTCTCGAGCAATAGGCAGCGTGATACCGGTCAGTGCGGCTTTACTGGCTGCATAGGCTACCTGACCACGCTGGCCATCAAATGCTGCAATCGAGGCGGTGTTAATGATTACACCCCGCTCACCTTTCTCGTCAGGTTCATTGAGTGCCATTTGTTCGGAGCACTGGGTGAGCACGTTAAAGGTACCAATCAAATTGATATCGATTACATTTTTGAACAGCTCCATTGGGAATCGTCCGGCACGGCCTAATGTTTTGGTTGCGCCGCCACCACGTCCGGCACAGTTTACACAAATATTTATGGCTCCAAATGCTGCCATTACATTTTCTATGGCGGTGGTAATTGACTGTTCCTCTGTAACATTTACAGAGCAAAAAATTGCGTTACTACCTAGCTTTTTGGCTACGGCATTTCCCTCTGCTTCGTCCATATCAAATATCGCCACCTTGGCTCCGCCGGCAATAAACTTCTCAACTGTCGCCTTTCCTAAGCCTGAGGCTCCGCCGGTGACAATAGCCACTTTATTCTGTAAATCCATGTTTTTCTCCGCCTGAGAGGCTGATACTAGGGCTAAATGCCTATAAGTGTTGAGTTAAAATAACTTGTATTTAGTTCAACTTTATAGGTTGAAACTCAGTTTGTAAAGTGTAAACTGATAATAGAAACCGGCAATCAATCAGGCTAGAGGCAAGTATCCGCGTGGTGGCAGCTATATTTTTTGAATTAAATACAAAAATATGATATCTTTTAAAATCTTGAATAATTTTCGTTGTCCGACCATCGACTTGGTCACCTATGACCTACCCGTATTTCTTAAAACGGCAGCATTTTAACTACCCAAAAGGTAACTATTGGCAATGACTGACGCGTATATTTTTGATCATGTACGAACTCCTCGAGGTAAAGCTAAGCCCAGTGGCGCCCTACATAGTGTGACCTCGGTTGAGTTGCTCGGGCAGGTATTACAACAGCTCAGGGACCGTAACGGCCTAGATACGGCTTTGGTCGAAGACGTTGTCGCTGGCTGCGGCTCGCCCGTCGGCGAGCAGGGCAGTGCCATAGGCCGTGCCGCCTGTTTATATGCGGATTATGCGATTAGCTGTCCAGGGCAGCAGGTAAATCGGTTTTGTTCATCCGGATTAGAGGCCGTAAACATTGCGGCAGCGAAGGTCATGGCTGGGCAATGTGATTTGACCATTGGATGCGGCGTTGAAAGTATGTCGAGAATTCCTATTGGCTCTTCTGGAGGTGCCTGGTCATCAGATCCATCATTGGCCTATAAAATACATTACGTTCCACAGGGTATTTCAGCTGACCTGATTGCAACGCGCAATGGAATTTCTCGTGCTGATCTCGACCTCTATTCGGTAGAAAGCCAGCGCCGTGCAAGCCATGCTTGGGATCAGGGGTACTTTGACCGGTCAGTGTTTACCGTCGTTGATGATATTGGTATGCCTCTTTTGTCGAGGGATGAGTATATTCGAGCAGGCACGCAGATGGAGGACTTGGCTAAGCTGCCCTGCGCTTTTGAGGCCATGGGAGCAAATGCTTTTGATGCCCAGGCGCTGCTAAAATTCCCAGAGTTAGAGCGTATCTTTCATGTCCATACCGCCGGTAATTCGAGTGGCCTTGTCGACGGCGCCGGCGGTGTTCTAATTGGTAGTAAGGAAATGGGCGAGGCCTTAGGCCTAAAGCCTAGAGCTAGAATTCGATCTTTCGCCTCTATCGGTTCTGATCCTACTGAAATGTTGACAGGTCCGACACCTGCGGCGCTATTGGCATTAAAGAAAGCCGGCATGAATACTTCAGATATCGATTTATTTGAACTGAACGAAGCATTTGCCGCTGTAGTATTAGTCTTTATGAACGAAATGAATATCGCTCATGATCGTATCAATGTTAATGGTGGATCGATTGCCATGGGACACCCCATAGGGGCTACTGGCGCGATGATATTGGGAACGGTTTTAGATGAATTGGAGCGTCAGGATAAAAGTACATCGTTGATCAATTTATGTGTTGGCGCCGGCATGGGTACAGCAACAATTATAGAACGTGTCTAGTGCGACAACCATTTAAGTAATCAAAGATGAGGAGTTAGGGAGTATGTCAGACGTGGTTGCCTTTGAGACAATGAGCTACACCGTGGCTGATAATGGCGTGGCCATTATTACTATTGACGTTAAAGATCGCTCAATGAATGTTTTAACACCGGCTCTGCACCAGGATGTGGCCAAGGTTGCTGACAGACTCAAGAATGACGTCAGTGCTATTGGTGCAGTGTTGCGCTCAGGCAAGCCATCATTTATGGCCGGTGGCGACCTCAAGCGCATTGTTGGGCTATATGATCAGAAGCGCTCAGCGGAGGAAGCCTATCTTCAATCTAGCACCTTTACTGAGTCCTTACGGGCATTAGAAACTTGCGGTAAACCCGTTGCGGTTATGATTAACGGAACGGCACTGGGCGGGGGACTAGAATTAGCTTTGGCTTGTCATTACCGAGTCGTACTTAATGACTCTAAAATAAAGCTAGGATTACCTGAAACTACTCTAGGATTAATACCTGGCGCAGGTGGCACCCAACGGCTACCCCGACTGATTGGTTTAAAAAGATCCGCTGATCTCATACTGAGTGGTACTCCAGTTAGTCCTCAACAAGCCCTTGATTTGGGTATAGTTCACGCTGTCGCAGATACAGAAGAACTTTTTTCGAAGGCCGAAGACTGGGTTCTTAACCATGGTGATGCCCTGCAACCTTGGGACAAACGTGGGTTCTCTGTTCCCGGTGGTATTGCCCTTACTAGTCCTAAGATAAGTCGCTTACTGCAGCAGCTAACCGCGGATGTTGCGGTGTCGACTAATTATAATTATCCCGCTCCGATAGCGGCGTTAAGAGCTATATTTAAAGGCTGTAATATGGGTTCGATAGATGGAGCCTTAAAGGTTGAAACCCGTGAGTTTTCTCGGTTAACTCGTGGCTCTGTAGCTCGTAATATGATTCGTACCCTCTTTTTGAACAAGGGTGCCGCTAGTTCATTATTAGGCCGCCCCGAAAATATAGGAAAATCCACGGTAGCTTCTGTAGCTGTTTTGATTGATAGCGTAACTAAAGACGATGTCGATTTTGCGATTCTCTGCGGTCTCTCAGGTGTGACTGTGGGCATTGTATGTCGCGATATATCTGTGCAGTCTGATCTCCTTAAGCTGGTGCAAGTTGAGCTAGCAAGGCGGATCGATTGCGGCGAGATGCGCGAGGCCAAGGCTGCGTCTATTCAAGCGCACATCAGTCAGTCTAATGCTAGCGCCGATGTGCTGATAATTAAGTCGGTCATGACTATGCATGAGGTTTCTGAGCTGACCGAGGTGCCTGCCATTATCGCTGTGTGCGATCCCTGTAGTGGTTTAGGTGCTTATGAAAGCCAATCATTCCCCGGTGGTGCAATCATTGGTTTTTCATTGTCTTCATTAACCGATAACAGTAGTGTTGTTGAGCTGATTGCGGGTAAAAATACGTCAATGATGACATTGGCGCATAGTCTAGATTTTGCCAAGCAATTACGTTTGACGCCAACCGTTCAGTATGACAGCCCACGATTATTTAGTGAGAGTTGTCGCCAGGCCTATCTAGAAGAAGGCCTACGAATGCTCAAAGAAGGTGTCAGCCCGATACTAATAGAGAACGGTGGCAGGGCGGCAGGGTTTTCGCTTGGGCCTCTCGCCCTATCAGATGATTTTTCCCTGCCTATGGTGCAGGCAATGGCTACAGTAAAAGAATCCGATTCGATGACTGTCATCAGTCGATTAAGCGGTGACTTACAGCGTCATGGGAAGGCTTTCGGTGCCGGCTTCTATGAGTATGCTGAGGACGGTTCAAAAAGACTTTGGACAGAACTCAGTGATAATTATCCCGACAACGAAATCCAGCCTGATATTAATATCGTAAAAAGTAGACTTCTCTCTATTCAGGCGTTGACGGCACTAAGTTATATTGAAAATGGCATGATGACTAATGAACACGCTGATTTAGTCTCGGTTTTTTGCGGTGATTACCCCGCTTATACAGGGGGAGCGATATCGTATGTGGACTCAATGGGTATCAGCGAATTTATTAATCAATGTAAGCAGTTGTCAGATAAGTTCGGGCTACAGTTTAGCCACAGTGACTGGCTGTTAGGCCTGCCTAACAATCGTATCTATCAGAATTAAATCTAAACCAAATTAAATTAATAGTGGGGATATATGGAATCTATCGTAGATCTACTCAGGTATGACCCTGGGCAGTTGCCTGCAAGCGCTGAGACGTTACGTAAAGACGTGCGGGATTTTCTCGCTGTGGAGATGAAACAGTACAGCGCACTAAAGCGCGCCTACACTTGGGATGGTGCGGATCAAGCCTTCAGTGAGAAGATGGGTGCTAAGGGCTGGCTTGGTATGACTCTGCCAAAAGAATATGGCGGTGCAGGGTTAAGTAATCTTGAGCGTTATGTGGTTGCCGAGGAGACATTGTTTGCTGGAGCTCCTGTCGGATTTCATTGGATTGCCGATCGTCGAAGTGGGCCTCTAATCGCACGTATCGGCACAGAGAAGCAAAAGGCAGAATTGTTGCCTAGAATTTGTCGCGGAGAAATTTGTTTTTGCATTGGTATGAGTGAGCCAAACTCCGGCTCTGACCTCGCTTCTTTGCAAGCTAAGGCCGTTAGGACTGATGAGGGGTGGCTCATCAACGGGACCAAGTTATGGACCACAAATGCACATATTGCGAGCTACATGATCGGGTTGTTTCGTACTGACATGGAGGCGCAGCCAAAACATGCGGGACTCTCACAGTTCATTATTGATTTAAAGAATACTCCAGGTGTGACCGTTAGACCCATTGAGGATTTAACTGGACGAAAACACTTCAATGAGGTGGTATTTGAGGATGCGCTAGTTCCCCATGATGCGCTTTTGGGTACCGAAAACGATGGTTGGCGGCAGGTGGGATCAGAGTTGGCTATCGAGCGCAGCGGACCTGAACGATTTTTATCCTGTGCTGTGCTGTTCATCGAGCTGCTAAAAGTCTTAGAGCAGGGCGAGGACCAGTCGGCTAAGAGAGAGATTGGTTCCATCTTGGCTAATTTGGTTACCCTCAGAAGTATGTCGTTATCGGTATCAGCAAAGTTAGCGGAGGGTGATGACGTATCACTTCAGGCTGTCATTGTTAAGGATCTTGGAGCAGAGTTTGAGCAAACGCTGCCTGGGATTGTACAGAAAATTGTAGCCATTGAGCCCAATTTAAGTGACGACGCTGAGCCCTTGGCTCAGGTGTTGGCGCTGCTTACCATGCTGGCACCGTCCTTTTCATTGCGCGGGGGCACAGTAGAAATTTTAAGAGGAATCATTGCGAAAAGGTTAGGTGTGTCATGAGTGATATTTCATTAATGCTGGAAGACAGCGTGACGCGCCTTTTTAGCGACAAGGTCGATCGTGAGTTCTTGCAGGACCAAGAAAAGAAGGGCTGGGCTGCAGAACTTTGGGAGCTGACGGAAGGGCTAGGGTTGTCTTCTGTATTGGTCAAAGAAGAAAATGGTGGTGTCGGTGGTGACTGGGCTGATGCCTACGAAATCATCAAAGGCTGCGGGCGTTTTGCCGTGCCTTTGCCGTTGCCGGAAACTATTGTTGCGCGCTGGTTGCTGGATCAAACAAATCTTGATGTGCCGGAGGGTCCCTTGACATTGATACCTACTATGGAGGGATCAAATGCTAAGAGAATCCCTTGGGGTAGGAACGCGGTTGCTGGTTGTGTCACCCAGCAGACGGCATCGGGCACTAGTGTGCGGCTGGTTGATTTCACTGACGTCGTGTTTTCCAATGAAGCCAATCTGGCGAAGGAGCCTCGTGACAATTGCCCAACGACGGGTAGAGTGATCGATGGCGCTGTCAATTTGCCTGCGGACGCATCTTTTTACCTTGGCGCTATGATCCGCTCAGCACAGCTCGCCGGCGTTTCTATGGCATTACTAGAGCAAGCAGCTATATATTCGGGCGAGCGTTCACAGTTCGGCCGAAATTTAAATAAGTTCCAAACGGTTCAGCATAACTTGGCTCGTCTCGCGACGGCCGCAGCCTCTTTGGACTCTATTTCACGGTTTGCCTTTGCCACTATGGATAGTGCTGGCTTTAAGGATGACGCTAATACGGATGTGCGCTTTGCAATAGCGGCCGCTAAATCACGCGCCTCAGAATGTGTCGATTTGATCTGTGCGCTGTCACATCAAATTCATGGTGCGATTGGATTTACGTACGAACACAGTCTGCATTTCTACTCACGCCGAGCCTGGAGTTGGCGCTCAGAGTTTGGCGGCATCAGCTATTGGGGGAATACCTTAGGTGATATAGCTTTGGGACTGGGCAGTGAAAAATTGTGGGGCGCTATTACGGCGCTGGGGTCAAACGAAACAACGGCAGCTGATTAATTATTAGCAATAGAGTAGCTTTTCTATGAGTGATTTACTGTATGAACAAGATGGCCATATTGTCACCTTAACCATTAATCGACCCAATAATCTTAACGCGCTTGGGGGGGCTAATGACGGACAGTTTTTTTATGATGCCTGTCAAAAGATCAATGCCGACCGAAATGTTCGCTGTGTCATATTAACCGGCGCAGGGCGAGCGTTCTCAGCTGGCGGTGACCTTAAAGCGATGGTCGAGAAAACTGGGACCTTTGCAGGATCTGCGACTGACGTGAGGGAGGGTTACCGTAAAGGTATTCATCAGATTATCCGGTCCTTATGGGGCTTAGAGGTCCCGCTTATCGCGGCAGTTAATGGTCATGCTATCGGGTTGGGAAATGATATTGCGACTCTGGCCGACATTCGCATTGCGTCTGAAGATGCTAAATTTGGCGCGACCTTTATCAATATTGGTTTAGTCCCTGGAGATGGAGGCGCTTGGCTGTTGCCCCGCGCAATTGGTCGCTCACGAGCCGCTGAGCTCTTCTTTACGGGTGATCTAATCGACGCTAAGACGGCCCTTGATTGGGGGCTGATTTCAAGGATAGTGCCTGCAGTTACTGTTTTGGCAGAGGCCCGTGTCGTTGCTGAAAAGATAGCGGCTAAATCGCCGATTCCCGTACGTATGACCAAACAAATGATGCGGCAAGCGGACAATTCAACGCTTGATAACATCCTCGAAATGTCTGCTAATATGCAACCGTTAGCACAGTTCACAGAAGACCATATGTCAGCCCTAAACGGGGTTCTAAGTAAGACCGTACCAACATTTCACGGTAAGTAAAAAGGCAGTGTTAAGATAATAAGGCTAGCTCGGTCGTTCAAATAAACCTTGTTTGAAACGTGCCCGTCTAGAGACGGGTTACCAGTCACCATTTTTTTTACGCTTTGTGAGGCTTATATGAATTCGGTATCAGAAATTACGCATCTTATAAATCAATATGGGTTCACCATAGACACCGGTGATGTTGATGGTTTTGCCGCACTGTTTGAGCATGCGGAATGGGTCGTTGAGGGGGCGGTGCCGAATCATGGCAAAGAGGATATGCTTAATAACGTCGTCGCTAACGTACGCCTCTATGAGGACGGCACGCCAAAAACCAAACATGTTGTGTCAAATGTAGAGTTAAACATTGAAGACGTGTCGGGCACTGCAACCGCGCAGAGCTATGTGACTTTGTTTCAACAAACGGATACTTTTTCTTTGCAGGCGATATTTTGCGGCCATTATTTCGATGAGTTTGAGCGCGTTGGTGGTGATTGGCGTTTCAAAAAACGCGTGATTCGTCATGTTTTAGTTGGGGACTTAAGTGCGCATTTGATTACTCAGGGGGATGTCGTACCGGATTAATGAGTTACGATAACTCGCCTACTGCGTCGCCATTTATTTGATAGCCTCTAAAATGGCCTTTAGTCACGCTAGGCAGGGCCTGAGTAGCCTCTTTATTACGGCGTTTTAGCCTAAAAAGATTGTGGTTGCAATACAGGGGCTGCCATTAGTCATCTCAGGAAATCGTTCGCCTATTTATATCGGTTTTGGATAAGTGTAGAGACGGTATGATTACCATCGATCGATACTTTAGCCTCGGCGTCGACTGGCGTTTCCAGATGGCTGTTGAGATACTCCCATAACGCCTCTCAGCTGAGCTATTCAATCTAAGTGATAATGATGCCTTGTCACGCTGGCGCGGACATCTCTATATTGTGTATTGGATTGAAGTAGTGGAGCTCAACGTCGCGACGGGCTATTTTCCATGCCCCATTGCGTCGCTCAAATCTATCGGTATAGGTTGCACCAACCATCTGAACCTCGTCTTCTACGCTGGCACCCATACAGTCCACGTTACAGACTCCCTGAGCTACATCAGGGCTTTCAAAGGTTAGCAGCAGATTAGTGCTCAGATGATGCGATTCACGCCAAAATGGATACAGGACATCATGGACAGCCTGATGGATTTCTTGATGTCCGGAAAATATTCCAAATGGAGGACCTATATCCCAGACAGCGTCCTCGTGCCAGATGGAGATAAAGCGATCCCAGTCATGTGAATCGAACCCTAGGCAATAATTGCTAACAAGATCTCTAATGGCGGCGCGACTGGTGAGTTCATCAACCTGTCGACTGAGGGTCTCAATTTGCTGGGTTAACGTAGCTAGATCTGTCATGGATAGATTCCGAATAGTTTAATTTCCGCCCGCTAGGCTCGGGAATAGTCTAATGAGATGTTCCTAACTCAGGCGCCAGAAACATCCTTGTTAGCCGCATTGGCAGCGATGTACCCAAAGGTCATGGAAAGAGCCAGTGGACAGCCTGCGCCCCAATAGGCCTCTTTAGACGGACTGGCAATACAGTTGCCAGTGCCATATAGCCCTGGGATGGGTTTATCATCCCGACTCATCACGCGTGCCTGATGATCGATCACTGGACCACCATTAGTATCTAACGCACCCGCGGCAAGGATAATGGCGTAGTAGGGCCCTTGACCCTTAAATGGGTGCATAGTAATACTGGGCTTATTATTGATGGGCCAAGGGCTGCCAGGATTCATGGGAGAAAAAGTCGGATGCCATTCGGTATCGTATTTGGCTTTGCCTCGACTGAAGTCTTTATCTATACCTGCTCGTGCGAACTTATTGAAGCTAGTAATCGTTGACTTCAGATTCTTAGAGAACGCTGAGTTCAAGCGCACATTACCGGTTTTATCCGCTAATGATGCCAGTTTCTCATCAATATTTTTACTCAGATCTGCGAGTGAATCGCCTTTGATGACATAGGGGGCATCATTGGAATCTGCGGGCATTGGATAAACGCTGGAAAATGCTTCGGCAGTGCGCCTATCGTAAACCATAAACATTAATTGATTAGTATATTCGGCATTAGTAGAATCGAAAACTCCGTGAACTTCTGTCCTGTCATTATAATTACGGTGTTCATTGACTGCTCGTACACCATATTTATTAACTTGAATCATAGAATCACCTGGCGGGTAGAAAACACCACCACCAAGCACTCGGCTGTCCAATGATTCCTCCAGCACAACCTGAGAGCGCCAAGCGCCAGACAGGTTGCCTAGACGCGCGCCGGCAGCGCTAGCAATATCTATGAAGTCGCCAGTTGCCGAGGGCATAGAGCATGAGCCATAAATGTTATTTCGCTGATAAGCGGCAATGGATTTAGTGTTATGGGCGTAGCCGCCACTGGCAAATATGACGCCCTTTATTGCGCGGACGGACACCGTTTTACCCTTAGACAGCGCCTCAATACCGATCACTCTACCGCTGTTGTCGAGGACAAGTTTTTCAGCAGCATGCTCCAATAAAATCGGTACACGTTGCTTGATAAGCGCAGATTCCATTTGCGCCATCAGGTCGCCGCCGGTTCCGGACTTACCACTTTCGTTGAGAACGCCTAGCGCTCTGCCATGAGGAGTCTTGTTCTCACTAACATGATCGAGATAATCGGTGGTGTCTCTGTCGGTACCAAACATGCGCCATTCAGCAAGTTTAAGTCCACCCTGGTCCTTTAACTCGTCGGCAGCCTGATAGGCATTATCATAAAATGCTTCAAGCATCGCATAGGCTGCATTGGTCAGACCTAAGTTTTCAGACTCAGCGTTGTATTGCTCTGGGTATGAATGACGAGCGAGAAGTTGTATGCACTCTTCTTTCGAGTCTCTAATACCTTTGTCACGCAGAGAGAAATTATTTGGAACCCAAATAACACCAGCGGTCTTCATTGATGTGCCACCAAAGAAAGCGGCTTTTTCTACCACTATGACTGAGTCTTTATTTTGATTAGCTTTAAATGCGGCAGTCGCACCACCAATGCCCGAGCCAACAACGACTACGTCACTTTCGTAGTCCCACGTGCCGGAAGAATAGGCTTTTGATGAGCTGAAAGAAATGATTCCAAGTGCGGCAGTAGCGAGTCCAGCACCCGGACCTGATAAAATTTGGCGGCGAGTAAATTTCATATTTTGGTCCTTAAGTATTTATTATGGCCCTTCAATACATCGATCGGTCACTCGGGCTCTTTGTTTGTAATTTAATAAGCAATACGTTATCGAAATTAAGCAAAAAAAGCACTATTTCTCTGTTTGTTTTTATACGGCACCATAACCGGGGTATTTCGTTAGAAATACCCCGGTTACATTGTTGGCGGTAATCTCGGTGCGCACTTATCGCTCTAGCACGATACCGGAGTCTTCAAAATCCCAGCAGTCAGCTGTCACACCTTCTACCTTCAACTTGTATTTCTCTACCCGCTCACTGGGTGTCTTGGGCAGGCTGGTGCGGAACGCGATATATCTAGGAATGCAAAAGTAGGCCATCCTGGGCATACACCAGTCGATCACTTCTTTTTCCGTCAGAGTTTGCCCTTCTTGCAGAACAATCACTGCCTTTACATCCTCTTCACCGACGTCTGATGGTACCCCTACAATACAGCTTTCGAGTACGGCCGGGTTGGCATTGATGACGGCTTCAACTTCGAAAGAGGAGATATTTTCACCGCGCCGGCGCAGAGCCTGCTTTTTGCGATCCACAAAGTAAAAATAACCATCTTCATCCATGCGTCCCAAATCGCCGGTGTTAATCCACATGTTTTCAAACAACTCAAGACTCTTTTCTGGC
>Ga0209091_10002545_pt1 | contig 15297 bp, 12 predicted proteins | sample ArcticOcean_MG_C_6_FD_187438 | JGI IMG/M metagenome (GOLD analysis project Ga0209091, IMG submission 187438) | Marine microbial communities from western Arctic Ocean - ArcticOcean_MG_CB8_128 (SPAdes) (version 2) | ecosystem: Environmental > Aquatic > Marine > Oceanic | place: Arctic Ocean...
CCTCCTCTTTTTCCAATGACGAGATTCTGCCGAGAGACGAACCCCTTTTTCCCCGCACAAAAAAAAGAGATAATACACTCGCGAGAATCATGCCGAGAATCACGTGTTTAGGCACTCCGCAACAGCGAGGGTGCGGCACGGTTTTAGTGCACCCGCCGTCGGCGCAGTTCGTGAGATGTGCGGTGTGTTCCGCGATTACCGCGTGCGCTGCTTTATCGTCATCATCATCAGGAGGCAACCCCCTCTCGTCGTCGTCGTCGTCGAACGCTGGGGGTGGTTTTGTTCGAAACAACCAAGGAGGAGCGAACGCGCGAGAAATGGCCGCCATCCACTGTCAAGGGTGTACGGTTCGATTGATGTTCAATCTGGGCGCGACGCAAGTGCAGTGCGCGTTGTGTCACACCATAAATAGAGTCGCTTCAAACAACGGGAATGGTGGTGGGCAAGTGCAAAGGCAGGACGTTTCGCACTGTCGCTGTCGCGGGTGCGGGGTGACGTTGATGTACACGAGAGGCGCGACGAGCGTGAGTTGCGGGGCGTGTCACGTGGTGACGAATACAGCTGGTATAGCCGCGGAAGGAGAAGGAGTGAAGAGCAGCGCGAGTAAGAGTAGCGTGGGAGAAGAGGAGAGAGAGTTGGTGGTGGTGGAGAACCCGCCGGTGAAGTTGCGAGACGGAAGAGTCGTGCCGAACGTGAGCGTGGCGGTGGAGATTCATAACATTAACGATACAAAGTAGCAGAGCATTGTTGTACATAAAAGCGCTACGGTGTATATTATAATTACTATTTTACAACATTCCTATTTGATGATATGGTACAAAGCTCCTTCCGCGATTATTTATTTTTATCCGTCGAGTTCGCGAAGCTTGAAGCCGATGTTTATGTATTGCAACTCCAACGTTTTCAAGTTCGACGGCATGTCGTCGTACCCGGGTTCTCTTCCGAAACGAATGTGGAAGTTTATTCTCCATAACTTCAATATTCTCGCCAATCGAATGTGTCGATTCACGTGCTTGCCTAAATACGATTCGTACGCCTCGTCGCCGTGGACGTGCCTCAACGCTTTCCCGAGCTTTCCGACCATCGGGCCTCTCCGCGTTCTCATAAACTCGAACACTTTCGGGTTATTCGTGAACGGATCGTCTAACAACGTACCTCTAAATTCCTCGGAGACACGTTTGCCTCGCCTCGCGTTGTATTGCGCTTTTTCGAAATCAATCGGCGACGTTTGACCTTGTCTTCCGATGGTACACAACCAGTTCCTCGCCGCTTCGCGAGCGTCCGCTTCGGACACCGAAGAAAAGGACGATCCGTATTCATCGCTCTCGTCGTCGTCGTCGTTTATGTCGTCCTCTGCGGCACCATACGTCCAATTATACCCGTGTTTTTCCCTATACGACGCGTGCGGTTTCTGTTGTTGCTGCTGCAAATCGTTCGTTGCGGTCGATCGAACCCGATAGGCTCTTTGAGTTTTGCGGTTGTTGTTGTTCTCCGCAGAGGAGGAAGAAGCGTGGTTGTTGGTGGTGGTGTTATTATGATTAGTATTATTACCGCTACTTTTACTCGCCGCGCGGACGATGACGCTGCTCCTCTTCTTCGATACCTCCTGATGAGAAAGAGAGAGTGAGAGGATGAAAGACAACAAAAGTCAGTTCCCTCGTTCCAAAGAGAGAGAGAGAGAGAGCGTTCGAGAGAGAGAACACGAGAGAGACGAATGACGTTGCACGAAAACGTGTACGAGTGTCACGAAATGCGCAATCGTACCTCCTTCTTCGTCTTCTTCTTCTTTTGTTGCGACGAAGAAAAACACGAGACGCACAAAGACGCCGTTTTGCCCGTTGAAGAGAACGTCGTCGTCGGTATCATCGAAAGTCGAACAACAACGCGTTCTCTCTCTCAGAGAGAGTAAGTAGAGTTTGATATATTCTTTTTCTTTTTTGTGTGGATGCCCAAAACAAGAGGAAATTAATTGCCCAAAAGATGGATCTCCTCGAGAGGTGTGCTTTTTTGCCTGAAGAAGAATTTTGTTAACTTTTCATTGAAATTTTTGCTTCTTTTTTCGCCTGATCAGTTTCCCGCCAAAAGAAAGCGCACGCGGAGAAGAGGCGAGATTTAAAAAATTTAAAAAACCAAACACCTCTCTGAAAAGAGAAATTCCTCTCCTCAAATCTCTCTCTGCAAACGACAGTAACACACGCGCGCGCATAAAACAACAACAACACAATAACAGCAACGAGAAAGAGGAAGAAGTTTTGAGCGAGCGAGAAAGGGCGAGAACAATTATTCTGTGTGTTGTTTTCGAAGAGGAGGAGCAGAGAAGATTCGGATTTGTTGTTTATTTTTTTGTACGATTTTACTACGAAAATCATCATGTCGACGCGAGGAAGTCTCCGAAATCGTCGCGCGAGATCCGACGTCGTCGAGGAAGAGAAGAAGAAGACTCTGGATTTGAAACGAACGCGATCGAGGAGTCGAGGAGGACCTTCGTCGTCGAGGATGAAAAAGGAAGAGGAGGAGGAAAAGGAGGAGGAAGAATTGACGAAGAAAGAACGAGGAAAACAGCCGCAAAAGTCGATTTTGAAGACGAGGAATAAAAACGCGTCGAGCAGTGGCGCGAAGAAGAAGAAGGAGGAGGAAGAAGAAGAAGAAGAAGAAGAAGAAGAAGACAAGAAAGAAGAGGAAGAGGAAGAAGAGAAAGAGTTCCCACCGGTGGTGGTGAAAGAGAAGGACGAGGAGGAAGACGCGGAGGAAAAGCGGCCGCAGTTACCGCTCGTCGTCGCGGCGACGCCGCAACAGCAAGCCGAGGGTGGCGCGGACGAGATGGAGGAAGAAGAAGAAGAAGAGGAAGAAGAACAAGGCTTGTTCGAATGGCTCGCGAAGAAAGAAAAGTTGCCGGAGGAGAAAGCGAACCGATTAGCCGCGGAGTGGACGACGCGGTACCAAGAAGATCAGGCGTCTGCGGCGGCGGAAATGTATACTTTGTTGACGAAAGCGAGCGGCTGCAAGGCGAAAATTTACAAGCCGGAGTTGATGAACTCGGAGTGCGCGATTATTATGAAGAGAATCGAGGATGAATTAAGACAAGGTAACGTGAACCCGGTCGATCCAATGGCGGGGAAAGGGAAATTATACAGGAACTTTAAGGACGATTTGAGTTTGTTCATGCGCGCGGTGGTGAGAGAAACGATCGATTCGAGAGACTTGTTTGACGATACCATGTTTGAAATGTTTCGGGAGATTTTTCACACGTGTTCAAACTCAACCGCTCGAGTGATGAGAGTAGTCGCAACGGGGATGGGGCTGAATGTCATTTCCGGATTGGTGAACTCGTGCTTGTCGCAATCAAAGCAAGCGGCGTTAAAGCAAAGACAGTTGGATAACGCGTTGGCGTCGAAACGAAAAGAAGCCAAGGTAGAGGCGGAGGCGATTAAGAAAACCATGGACCAGTGCTCGAAGAATACCGAGGCCTGCGCGGGGATGATTAAAGAGATGTTTAACGGTGTTTTTACGGGACGATTTCGCGATTACGACCCTCAAATTCGCGCGGGTTGCATGGCGGCTGTGTCGAACTGGATGTTGGAGTACCCGTTCATGTTTTTGACGGATTTTTACTTGAAATATTTAGGGTGGTCCATGAACGACAAATCGCCACTGGTGCGATTGGAGGTTTTGAAAGGTTTGCGACGTTTATACGCAGACGGGGCGAAGGCGTCGATTATGGATGGCTTTACGAATAGATTTAGTGCGCGCATTAAGGAGCTTTTATTCGACGCTGATCCTATGGTGACGTGCGAAGCGATTTTCGTCGTATCGCAGTTGCGCGAGTACGAGACTTACGACGCAGATACGATGAACGAAGTGTTGCACTTGCTGACGGAAGAAAACGAAAGCGTTCGGGTTACCGCGGCGAAAGTGTTACCAAAAATGTTACCGTCGTTGTTGGAGCAGTACAATAAAACTCGCACGAGCGCTTATGGCAAAAAGAAGAAACCAGCGTCGAAGAAAAAAGCGAAAGCGGCGAAGAAGCCGAAAAGGAAAGCGAACAAAAAAATACGAAACGAGGACGACGAGAACAGCACGGAAGACGAAGAAGAAGACGAGGGGGAGAAAAGAGGCAATTTGTTTGGCGATGACGAAGACAACGACGAGATGGAAGACGAAGATTTCGATACGAGCTTGGGTGTCGGCGAACTTACGGCTTCCGAGACGCTGGAAAGCGTTTTGGAGTTGGTGAAAATTTTGTCAAACACGACGCACGCGAAGCATCTTGCAGTGGACGACGCTTTAGAAACGCACTCGAAAATCATCGACGTCGTTTGGGATGAGATGCCTCTGTTTCACTCGTTTGAATTCTTGGCTATGAAGTTGAGCGACGAAGAGTTTTGCAGCGACATCGCGGACGCCGCCGCGCTCGCAAACTTGACGCTCCGAGCAGTGAAGAAATCGCAAATGGAAAATATCATCGCCGATGCGTTGGCGAAATCGAATGTACCGACGCCAGCAAAGATGAGCATGACCAAACGCGACAGAGAAACGTGCGATCAAAGCAGAGAAAAAATCACGCTCGCGTTCACCACGCATCTCCCGACGTTGTTGGAGAAATATTCCGTCGAAGACGAAGTCTTGGCGCCGCTGTTGGAAATCATCCCTTACATGAAGCTTGAACACTACCCGTTGCGACAACGAGACGGCGAGTATCAAGCTTTGTTAGAAACCGTGAAGAACATCTTATTCAAACGCGTGGATTCGAAGGTTTTAAATAGTGCAGCGAAAGCGATCGCATTTTGCGCCAACGACGGCTATGAAGGCACGAGAAGCGTTGCGGTCAAAGTTTTCGATTCCATCGCCAAACATCTCGGCGAGAAGCTTTCGCAGTTAGCAAAGAGCGCAATTGTGAACAGAACTGTGAATGTCGACGAAGACGAAGATGAAGACGATGAGTTCATCGTCAGCGAAGATAATGGCGACGGTTTCATTTTGAAATGCGCGCTGTTGCGCGTCACGGCGCTTCTCAAGTACGCGAGATTATCTAAGCTCGAAGGCGAAGCGGTTTTTGAAGCGATGGCGACACTATTGGACGAAGTTTCACGCAACGTCCTCAGAGATGGCGAAAAAAAACTTTCGAAAGAGGTCCGAGTCGGTCCAGTTTCCGCGGTGTTACTCGCAGAGGGGGTGATGTACGAGATGGTTTGGCGCGGGATCGACTTGTCCGAAGCTGAAAGTGAGCGCGTGACGGATGACGACATCCTCTCTTTTCAAAACACGCGCGACAAATCTTTGACGAGCTTGATTCGTTTAGCTGAAAATGTGGACAAACTCTTTGGGAAGTATGGCGCAAAAGTCGTCGCAGATACCAGACGTAACTGCACGGCTGCCGTTGCCGATGCCGTCTTGTATCTCAAGATGGCTGGGAAGATGTCCATCTCGTTACCGCCGAACATGATGACGGCGGCGTGGCGTGCGGCGGATAAAATCATGACGCCGGAAGACGAGAATTTAGATGCCGACGTCAACGCGGCGAAAATTGGATACCAGTTAGCTCTAGTAGACGCCAAGTGCGGCGATCACTCGAGCGGAAGCATAGCCGCGCCGGCGTTCATTTCGAACTTTGCCATCGGCGGGGACCACTTGGATGCCGCCATCAAAGGTTTTATGACAGAGTTACGTCGCGATAGTCAGAAAAACCTCGCAAGAACAATCTTCATGGCACTAGCGGATGCTTACCAGGTGGTATCAAACGCGATGAAAGATAAGGACGCAGACGAAGACATCGCACAAAGAGCGATTGACTTTTTGCGCGACCTCGCGACGCGCATCGCGAGCATCTTCTCCCCGTCCGTGCAAAGAGACCGCTTGGTCGTGCGCGTGATGACCGCAGATTGCGTGAACTACGCGTTGGTACCGTTGAAGCCTGAACGATTTGCCTTCTTAGAATACGCGGTGTCGGCGTTCATTCCGAAAATCTCACAAGTCGACGCGAAGAACGTCTTGGAGGCGTGCGAAAAGCAGTTGGAGCACGTCGACGAATCCGACAAACGCTCGTTGAGCTTTAAAGAGTTCATCGAAGTCGTACGCGTGCGATCGCTGGGTAAAAGCGCGGCAAAAATTGAACGAGGGAGAAAGGCTGCGGCTAGAAAAGCTGCCAAAGAAGATGAAACGGAAACTTCGTTCGAGGAAGAGGACGAAATCGAGACGGACTCGGAGCTCGCCGGCGCGACTCCCGGATCGAACAAAACGCGCAAGACGAACGCAAATTCCACGCCTGGCTCGGAGAAGAAACGAACCTTAGAAACGAAGAAAGACTTTGCAAAGATCGTCGAAAACGAGGAGAGTAAAGAAGAAACGATCACCACTACCGCGGATGAAGGTGAAGCGGTAGACGCGGACATGGAAGACGCCGAGCAGCAGCAGCAACTGAAAACAAGTGACGAAGAAGAGAGCATTGAAGACGTCGTCCCGGTGCAAAAGCCTTCGCGTCGCGGTCGCAGATAATTTGTTATACAATAGAGAGACGAAAGGTAAGAAAGAAAGAAAGAGAGAAACACATACACACATGTAATTACTACTAAACACTGAATTATATATATATTAATAATAAACTTACAGGTAACACAATCAAACGCATTAGCATCGCCCGAGCGGCTTCAATTCTCTCGCAAGTCGTCTTCTTGTTTCGTTCTTCGCTCTCAACGCAACCGCCTCCTCTGTGGTCACGTCGTCGTCAAACCCGAGCACTGGTGCGGCATCAATTGCCCTCTCAATTGTCCCCGGTGGCGCTCTCGTTCTTTGATTATCAATCTCGTTCGTCAACCTCGCCAACTTCTCAATCGCTTTCTGCAAACTCTCCTTCGCCACCGGCATCGCAGCCAAAGACTTTTCCAGCTTCTTCTTCGTCTCTTTCAGCTCTTCTTCCGAGATGTTCGCCGCGGCTAAAATGTTCTTGTTGTTTTCCTCGTCCTCTTTTCCTTCCTCGTTCTCTTCGTTGTTGTTGTTGTTCTTTTTCGCCTCGATTTCCATCCGTTCGTCTTTCAATCTATTCTCCAAGTTTTGCAACACTCTCGCCGGTCCAGTCAAGCGCTGCTCTCCAACCTTCTCGGTCAACTCCGCGACTTCGTTTTCCAACTCGTCCAACTCTGGATCACGCATTAACTCTTTCAACCGTTTTTCCTCTTTCACTCGTAGCTCTTCTTCGTCTTCCTGCAAATCCTCCTCCTCGTCGTCGTCCGCGCGCGGTTCTCTCCCGCTGACGAACACGTTTTTGCTCAGCGTTTCCGTCACGGATTCGCACATTCGAATCAATTGAAAGGACATCATGTTTTGTTGAATCTGGTCGGTATACGTCGCCTTCGCTTCTAAGGCTTTATCCGTCGCCGCGTCCGCGAGGAACTCTTCGATCTTTTTCAATTCCGCGGGGGATTTTAACCGGACTTTCACCATTATTGTCTTCTTGTGTTCTTCGTTTACTTCTTTCCGATGCTTCGTATTCTAACGGGGAGAATTTGAAAATAATTGAAACCCCTCTCGGATGTTTTTAAATTTTCCCACGCGTGTCTCTCTCTCTCTCTCTCTCTGTTTTCTCTCTTCAAAAACAAAAAATCGAGAGTCGTCGTTGACTAGGGACAGTGCTGCTCGTAGTATCGCGAAAAGCGCAAAAAGATGACTTTTTCTGTGATCAAACGCCGCGAAAGGTGGTCTCTTTTTACCCTCTCGTTCTATAATTAAGAAGGAAACGCGACGAGAGAAAAAACGGAGAAAAACTGTGAGGAAGAAAAAATTTGAACCAAAAAACACGCGAAGAAGGCGAACGAAGTTTTGGACCAAAAACACCCGAAACTTCCCCTCTCGGACAGACGGTGAGAGGTGAGAACGATTCCAGGCCGCGAATTTATCATCGTTTCTGCGAAAAAGCGTTCGAGTGGGGTGACGTTTTATTAATACGTACATCTTTATTTTACACATCCACGCGCGCGCGTTTTACACACACACACACATATCTAAAGTTGAAACCAACATGTTGAGCGCGACGAGTACTGCGACCTCGTTAAGTAGCTGCCTTCGTGGCTACTCCTTGAAACAACAACAGCAGCGCTCGTCGTCTTCCGCGGAGTCGTCGTCGAGCAGAAGGTCGTCGACTCACTCCGTGATGATGAGGTGCAGCGAGAAGAAATCGTCGTCGTCGTGTACGTCGTCGTCGTCTGAAGATGTCGGTCGCACGGCTTTATTGGCCACCATCGCGTCTTCTCCCATCGTGTTGTCCGCGCAAGACGCGTTCGCGAAAGGTGGGGAGTTCGGTTTACTCGAAGGCCGCACCGCGGCGTTGGTGCACCCGTTTTTCCTGGGCATCATGTACGCCACCAGCTTATACGCCGGGTATTTAGGCTTGCAGTGGAGGAAAGTTCGAACGGTTGGCGAAGAGATTCAAGAGTTGAAAAAGTCCTCGCCCGTCGGCGCGGACGCGGAAACGGCGAACCCGAACCAATCGAAAATCGACGAGCTGACCAAAGAACGCAAAGAGTTAGTCGCTGGGAACTATAAAGAGAAACACTTCAACGCCGGGTCGCTCTTGTTGGCGTTCGGGACGTGCTTAGCCATCGAAGGCGGGATGAACACGTACATTCGCGTCGGGAAGTTATTCCCTGGGCCGCACTTGTACGCTGGCATGGGAATCGTGGCGTTGTGGGCCGCCGCCGCTGGTTTAGTGCCGGAGATGCAGAGAGGGAACGACAAGGCGAGAAGCGCGCACATCGCGTTGAACGCCGTCAACGTCGCGTTGTTCACGTGGCAGATTCCGACGGGTTTGGAAATCGTCGGGAAGGTGTTTCAGTTTACCAGTTGGCCGTAAAGAAAGGTATAAACAACGTGTGCAAGTAATGCGATGATGCGCAGAGATAATATAAGTTCTTCGTTTTAATGGTGCTCATTCTTTCAATGCTATAAATTGTCTTCAATACGCTCGCGTCGTTTTTCGTTTAATACTCTACCTTTTCTCGATGATGGCGTCACTTTTTGGCTTCTTCAAACGTCATCATCATGCTTCGACGCTCCTCGTCGGCAACGAGGAAACTCTTGGCCTCCCGGCACTTGGCCTCTCTGCATCACGCGCAAGATATCCCCACCACCGCGTGTTCTTCTTCTTCGTGTTTTTCAAGCTCACAGCCGCAGCAGCGGCATGAGCAGAGAAGTGTCGGGGGAAAAAACATCTTCAGACGTCACTGGAAGACCCCCAAAGACGTCGATGATGTTTTCTTTACCTTTGCGCCTACAAAAGGGAGGAGGTTTTTGAGCAAACACGCAAATTTCGATGACGATGCGCTGGAGAAGAGAGGAGGGCAAAGGCGGTTTTTGACGAGAGACGACAACGCGGACCCTCACGCGCAGAGACGATGGAAATCCACGAAAGCTTCGTCCTCGTCTTCGTCTGCAAAGGAGGGGAAATCGAATTCGAAGCAATTTTATACCTCCTCTTCGAGCAAACAAAGTCAAAATCAAAACCAACACTCTCGGTTCACGTCGAAACCGAAATCGTTAGCCATACCGTTCGAGTCTACCTCGGAGGTGTTTGAGGTGCCGGAAAAGCGGTCCACGAGTCTTCCGTGGTATACGCGCATCATGTTGAAAGTAGGCGGGTACGATAGTTCGGAAAGCGTGCAGAATCGAGCGTCGCAGCGGTTGTTTAAAGCGGTGGTAGAGAGATGCGACGAGGCGAAATTTTACGAGATATTGGGATTAGAGCACTCGTTTCGAACGGAGCACGCGATGTTTGTATTGCACGTGTGGTTAGTTTTAGCTCGATTACGACGCGAAGGGGATTCCGGGAAGGCGATTTCGCAAATGTTTTACGACACGTTTCAAGAGGAGGTGGAGAAAAGAGTCCATCGCGAAGGCGTAAAAGTGAGAGTTCGTTCGACTTTAAAAGAATTGGAGCAGTCTTTTTACGGGTCCGCGTTGGCGTATGATAAGGCGTTGAGCAGCGGGAACGACGATTTTATGAAATCGTTGAGGAGGAACGTGTTTATGAACGAAGGGGACGAGAAGAACGCGAAGGCTTTGGAGAGGTATTGCAGAAGGGAAATGGCTTGTTTGCATATTACCGAGACGGAAGCGGTGGTAAGTGGGAGAGTGCGATTTTCAAGCATCGATTGATGGTTTTCGATTGCATGGCAGTGTCGAACAAAAAAGCAACGCGGCGTTTTGATACGACTCAATCACGTGGTTTGTTTCAAAATTATTATAAACTTATCGCAAAATTCAATATAGAACAATATTTATTAATATAGTAGTAACAAAAGTGTCTCTCTAGCCTTCCCGTTCTCTTTTTAATCGCTCTTGTGACGCTTGTTACCGCCACCACCACCGCCGCCTCGCCCGCGGTTACCTCTTCCTCGGCCGCCGCCTCGGCCGCCGCCTCGATGATCTCTTTTGTTCCCGTTACGGTCTTGTCGATCGCGATCTCTCGCGCGTCTGTCGATGGCTTCCCAGTACGACTTCTCCTCGTCGCCTCCAACGAGCTCGATCGCGCACGCGTCGCCTTCCACTTCAATCGCGTTGCCGCCTTGTATGGATTCGATGATTTTCGCCGCTACTTTTTCGTCTTCGAATCTCAAAAAACCAGACTTTTCGCCTTGTTTGAAATCGACAAACTTGATTTTACCGTACGATTCAAACGCACTTTTAATGCCCTCGCGAAACTTGACGAAATCGTTCCACTCCATGTTTGCTTTTTCGCCCAAAGTGATTCTCGCAATCATCCCGGGCGTGTACACAACCTCTTTCTCTTCGCGCGGTTCGCCGTTGTTTTCTTTGTTCTCTCGTCGTCCTCCTCCTCTGTCGTCATCGTCGTCTCTGCTACGTTTGCTACCGTTGTTGTGATTATAGTTATCGTGACGACGATCGCCAATCACGACTTCCCTTTCCGCTCTTTTCCTCTCCTCGTCCAACTTTGCGTACTTCTCCGGATTGGCCGCTCTGTCCTCCTCCTCCTTCGCTTTCTGTTCCGCCTTCAACGCCTTCTCCTCCTTCTTCTTCTCCAAATACTCCTTCTTAAACATCAACGTCACCTCCGCGCCTTCGTACACCAACGCGTTGGACATTCCAGACACCTTTTTCGCGCTCTCCTCCGACGAAAACTCGACGAAAATGCTCCCTTTGAAATCTTTCGACGCGATGTGTCTTCGTAATCTCACCGACAACACTCTCTCGTCGCACTCCTTCTCGAAGAAATCCGTCAACGACTCAATCGTCGCCGTCATCGGAAAAGGGTTCGCATACAACGACCTCTTCTCCACATCTCGATCGATTTCCTCTTTCGGCCTTAAATCCTCCTTCCTTCTCACTCTCGGATCCGGACTCGTCTCCTCCGCGACTTGCAAACTCACCGATTTCTCCTTCAACAGTTTCGCCACGGCCTCGACAACTTCGGGGTTATTCGACCCGCCGGAATCGTTCAAAATATCGCGCATGCGTTGAAATTTCAAGATCAATTTCAAATCCACGTACGCGTCCGGGTCTCTCTCCACCGTTTCTCGTAAAAACTTATCCCTGGGTAAGTTTGAATCCGAAAAGTAAAACTCTAATTGCCTGAGCAATTTCCTCTCCAATTTTTCCTCGAACGGGACGAAATCCTTCCGAAATTGGTTTCGGTCGCTCGGCCATCTCGCTTCCTCCCCTCGGTGTTGGTGTTGTTCTTCTTCTTTTTGCTTTGCGTCATCGTCGACAGCGGCGGGAACAAAAGCTTCCTCGTCGTTCTTTTCTGACATTATTAGTAGTATTATTACGAGAGTGTAGTATATTTCGTTTCAGAGAGAGAGAGAGAGAGAGAGCGCTGATAAAATTGTGGCGGCGGTATATTCGCGTGCGATCTCTTTTTTTTCTTTTTGGGCAGCCGACTCGAGAGATTTTTTTTTCTCTGTTTTTTTTTGGTTCTCGTCCTCTTTTTTTTTTCCTCATTCGTGCGAAACGAAAATTAGGCTGCTTGAAATTAGTACTCAGAAGAGAGTAAAAAGAAATCATGCCACCGACGAGGCGAAGCGCGCGAGGAGGCAAAAGCGCGAGCGTGGAACCACCCCCGGTGGTGGTGAAACCACCAGTTCAACAACCCGCAGTTTTGAGAAGAGGACGGTCGAAAAGCGCGAGCGTGGAACCCGCACCTTTGGGAGAAGAAGAGAAAAAGAAGAAAAATGCACCAAATTCAGCGAAGATGATCAGCGTTGATGATGAGAAAAAGACGACGACTTCTTCTCCTTCTGCAAAGGCGAAGAATACGAATACGAATACGAATAAGAAAAAGGTCGCTGCCGGGAGCGCGCAGAAACAGCCAACGGAGAAAGTGACGATGGACACTACCGTCGTGGACGAAACGAATCGATTGAAGAGAGAGACGGCTTTTTTGTGCCCGATGCAGTTTAGGAACAATTTACCGCCACCGAGGGCGTTGGATTGGAAATTATTGCGAAGGAAAGGAAGTTTAGTAGACGACGACATGATGGCGGAACACAACGTGGCCTTACTGTACGACGAGTTGAGGCGATCGACGAGAATGTTTTCGGAAGATTTGGGGATAAATTTGGACCCGATTGGCTCGGACGCGTTTCGAGCGGCGAGGACGAAAGGAGAGATTCACCCGGACGATTTGATATTATTAGCCAACGATTCCGCAAAGGATAAGGAGACGAAGAGTGGAACAGGGAGAAAACCTGACGTTAATAAAGCGATGTGGTTGATGAATACGAAATACATTTCCGAAGGCGGTTTGTCGTTGAAGACGGGGATATCGGAAAAGTCGAATTTGATTTTGAAAAGGCAAAGAGAGTTGAGAGAACGAGAGGAAAAGTTAGATCCGAGTTTGAGAGATTACAACAAATCGTTGTCGGAACGGGAGAAGCAGATCGTGGCGATCAAGAAATCGTTCGAAGCGGCGGAGAAGTTAACTTTAGAAACGGCGACGCACCCGAGGAACAAGAGTTTGAAACCGATCTCGGTGACGTCGGTGTTTCCAGATTTCAAGGTTTGGCCGCAAAACTTTGTGAGGTTGACGTTTGATGAGGACCCAACGTTAGACGTGGAAGGCCTGAGCGATGCGGCGGAGAATGTCAAGGAGAAAGCGATGCAAAAATCGCTGGTGAAACCGATGATGGTGGAAGACGAAGCCGGGCGGCCGGACAAGTTCATCGCGTTACTGCTCCCGAAAGACGCCGCAAACGCAGAAAATGTAAAGATAATGGACGAAAACGAAAACGAAAACGGAACGGAGTACGATTGGGTGAGAGAATACAAATACGCGGTGAAAACTGAAGATATTAACACGGTGTGCTTTTATTTCGGTAAAGATCGCGTTACGTACGCCGATTTGAACACGAAGATAACCTGTCAAAAGAAAGCGAAGAGCACGAAAGGCAGGGAAGGCCAGGCCTGGAAACCGGTTTCCGTGCACGTGAAGAAACGTAAACGCACGGAAGAGGAAGAGGAGAAAAGAGCGGGGAAGTTAGCCGCCATAGAAGCTTAATATTATTAAGTATATTATTAATAACATAAAACGAGTTGAAAACGTAATTCATCACATAATATAGTAATATAACAAACGCGTCGCCGAGGGGATTTATTAATTTACTCTAACATCGCCCGTTCCAACTCCTCCTTCAAACTCCCGTCTTTATACGCGTCCATGGTAATGTCGCACCCGCCGAAAAACTCGCCCCCGATGTACAACTGCGGAAACGTCGGCCAACTGCTGTACGTTTTCATCCCAACCCTTAACTGTTCGCTGGCTAAAATGTCCACGTCCGTAAACGGCACGTTCATGCTCTGTAAAATCTGCACGCACGTGTTTGAAAACCCGCACTTCGGCGCTGATTTTGTGCCTTTCATGAACAAGACCACTTTGTTTTCCGTCACGCACTTATCGATTTGCGTTTTCAGTTCCGGTCCGAGATTCGCTCGAATATTGAACGTCGTCGATGATTTTTTCAGCCTTACACTCGTTTTGGTGGTGGTGGAATTAAAGGAGGAGGAAATCGACGTCTTGGCGCCACTCGAAGAACGGATCGAGGGAGAAGACAAAGAAGTAAAAGTCGTCGTTGCCATCATCATTTTAGCTGCTTTTCGCTTTTGTGTTAGTGTGTGTGTGTGTGTGTATATTGAGAGAAGAAGAACACTTTTGGGGAAACTCAGAGAAAGAGAGGAGCCCTGGAAGAGCACTCGCTCGAGACTCGGAGTCCAGGGTGAAAAAGCTGAAAACAACAGACAGAGAGAGAACAAAACAAATCGAGAAAATTCTTTCCTTTTTTGGTGGCCTGGCCACGTCTCTCTTTTAAAAGGGAGAAGGGAGAAAGTCAGTCGTGGATACGAGATAGACGACGTTAGAGAGAGCGCGCGCGCGTTTTATATATACCATACTTTATATATTTGTCGAGAAGACAGAGGAGAAGAGATAAAGAGAGATGATGACGACGTCGACGACGCTTCATCATCGTCATCACTTCCTCGGGGTCGTTCCCTCTTCCTCGTCGTCGGATACTAATCGAAGAATTCTTCGAACGACGATTACTCCCCGAGCGACGAACGCATCGTCGGGGAAGAAGAAAAAAGAAGATTCTTCGGAAGATCACGAGGAACCAAACAACAAGATGAACAAATCATCTTGGTCCGGGTGGAACTCAGCGAATTCTTCCTCGTCCTCCTCTTCTAATGGGGAGCGTCCTCTGAGCGTGAACCGAGCGATTCGGACGTTCGCCGGGAACGCCGCGAGGACCATGATGGTGGCCTCCTCAAAAGGAGGGGGATCGGCCTCCCTTTTGTCCCTTGGGACGTCTTCCCAAGGGACAAAATCGTCGAATGCGAGGAAATCCGCGAATTCGTCAAACAACAACGCGAAGAAAAATATCACAAACAACAACAGATTGAACGCGTTGTCCGTGGAAGAGAACGATGTAGTTGCGACGAGTGAAGAAGAGGAAACGAGAACAGAGAAAGGGATGGCGTTTATCGCGAAGATTACGAATGGATCTATCGTTCCTTCGGGCGGTTTGAACTCGACTAATTCTTCGGGATCGAAATTGTTGGAGAAGGAGGAAGAGGCGAAGAAGACTTTTTCGAGTGGTGGTAGGAATAAAGGCGATCAAATTATAGGCAGAGATAATGTGAGGATTGCAACGAGTGAGGACGATTTAGAAGTGGTTGCAAATTTGAGAGCGACTGCTTTCTACGACGATCTTACGGAACGACAAGCGCTGCCGTTCCCCCCTCGGTTTACGCCAACGTTTCACCGAGAGTTTGCGCAGAGGGAAAGAAAGGCATTGGCTG
>Ga0209091_10002547_pt1 | contig 15290 bp, 10 predicted proteins | sample ArcticOcean_MG_C_6_FD_187438 | JGI IMG/M metagenome (GOLD analysis project Ga0209091, IMG submission 187438) | Marine microbial communities from western Arctic Ocean - ArcticOcean_MG_CB8_128 (SPAdes) (version 2) | ecosystem: Environmental > Aquatic > Marine > Oceanic | place: Arctic Ocean...
TTCATGTAATAGTGGTGTTCATGATCACAAAACTCAGCGCAATTAGCAGCATCTTTATTGAAACCGTGTCCTGTAATTGTAGCAACCAATGATACCTTAGTAGCCCACGTAGGTACAGTGAAATTCAGTTGTCTGTTATATTTTGATTCGTTATTGTATGTTCCATCAAATTGTCCTCCGGAGAATGCGAAGTCAGCCTCATATGAACGTTCACCACTACCCCAATTACTGAAGAGGAATTTAACTGTTAAATCTCCCTTATTGGCACCACCATATTTGAATCGTCTATCCTCCCCATCATCTATCATGAACAAGTATGGTGAAATATCGGTTAACCACATTCCTTCACGTCCATATGTAGTAATCCATCGCATTATTTCAGTATTACACACTGAACTATTTTGTGCATTACAGATATAGAGATTAGCAAGATAATCCCATTCGTGGCAACCACCTGAACTACCGTCGGAGTTGCTATGCCTATTTTCCCTATCAGGGCAAGCATGCTCATGAAATACTTCTAGCGTGTCATAGGAACTGAGATTATTTGTTAAGTCAAATGTAGCGTTGGAGAAACTACTGAATCCCCCACTCCAGCCACCAGCATGGTTTTGGAAATCCATAATTGTTACAACTTCGACAGCTGGGTCTAATTCTCTCACTTTTGTTGGGAATTCAACATTCCACTGAACTGGTTCAAATGCGATATGGCTTGGGTCATTTGCTTGAGTCGGCCAATCATAGAATGAACCTATTTCACGAGAAAGTTGGAATCTGTCAATTCCCATGTATACTGGATTATTGAATGAATTAATCATTTGCCCCAATCCTCCACCTATACTACTTGCACGTTGGTCAATATAGTGGATTCGATCTTGCCATTTTGTTTCCTCTGAAGGATTTAATGCCGCAAGAACAGCAGATTTCCGTTGAGTGACATCATTGTGGTAAGTTGAATCAAATGAGCCATAGAATAAGTGTGTATTATCTGGAAGAGCGCGAATCAATTTTCCAGGATTCTGTCCCCATGTGGCCGAATTGGAACTTCCATCACCATTTGTATATTTGAACATAAATAAGTAAACATCTTCTCCACTCCAACCCTGTTCAAAATAGAATGTTCCATCTAAAGTAGGAATACTGAAATGAGGAACTATTTGCATAGGTCCGTTCAATGTTGTTGCGGAACTCCACGTAATTGGCTGTTGGATAACTGCGCAGCCAGAACTATTAGCAGTCCAACGTTGAGGTGTATTGGGGCAAATATCTACATTTGAAAATACTCCATCATCATCGATATCGGCACATCCAACTGCGTTTACTACAATGTTGGCTGGAGTACCCTCGCACATATCATAGAAATCTAGGACTCCATCAGAATCGCTATCTCTCTCAATTGATGCACAACCATCTTCGTCAACATCAATGGCTGATAATGGAGTGCGTGGGCAAAGGTCTAATATTGCACCAGTTGAATTGTAGTCACTTATTCCATCATTATCATCATCATCATCCTCGGTGCTATCGTAGCATCCGTCATTATCAAAATCATTCAATGTATCTCTAATCCAAGAGGTTAATCCCTTAGAACATGAATCAATAGTATCATTTCTTTGATCGTTGTCATCATCATCATCTTCATCTAAATCAGAACATCCATCGCCATCCCAATCACTGTATAGATTAGAAGTCCATCCAGTTAGTCCCATCGGACAGGAATCATCTAAATCATTAACTCCATCACCATCATCATCCAAATCAAAAGATTCATCATGGCACCCATCTTGATCGTAATCTGCATCTAAGGTACTTTTCCAACCGACAGAATCGGGGCAATTGTCGTTGACATCATCAATACCATCCCCATCGTCATCGTCATCCTCATCACGGTCCCTACAACCATCAGAATCGATATCATCTGTAGTAGAAGAAATCCAACCCTCTGCTTCTCCAATGCCATTAGGGCAGTTATCATTCTCATCTAGGATTCCATCGCCATCAGCATCAGTTCCTGCATTTTCAACGATAATGGTAGTAGTTGAAGTGTCCGTGAGTATTGCCCATTTTCCACATGTTGCAACAAAAGTGATTGTAATATCAGTAACTCCTTCGTATAGTTCAGTAAGTAATTTCCAAGAACCATCTGATTTCACATCGACTTGACCTTGATCATCCTCGCTCGAGTAACTCAAGGAACAACTATCTAAGTAATCATGTGTGATCGAGCCTGAAACCCATGTTAATCCTGAATCCTCTAACAAGATTAAGGATGGGGCATTCAATATTGGTGCACCTTCAACAGGAGGTGAAATTTGTATCACTTGAGTAATTGTAACTGGGCCACCAATAATCGTAGTATCAAACCCTTCAAAAGTCACAGTAACATTGTAGTCAACAACTTCACTAGGCATGAAAACAATGTCTACAAGATCCTTTGATACCGTAATCGCAAATTCAGTATTGGGGTAAATTGATACAGAGGGGACCCATCTTCCTTCTCCTTGACTTTGAACTGAAATTTGAAGACTCACTATCTCTCCTAATAATGCACTTGATTGCGCTTCAATAAACAGTACGCTGAGACTCAATTCATTGACTACAGGGGCTTTCTCTTCCTCGGCGACATCATCTACAGCACCGAAACAACCAGCGCTCAACATCACGAAAATTAATATTACCGCAGTAGTACGCTGATTGCCCATGCATTTGCATGGTTTAAGCCAACTCTTCAATGTGTTGCATGACAGGTATCAAAAAATATTGGACTCAGTTCTACCGTCATTGACCATCAAAGTCTTCTGCTCAACATGTTCAGAGGAATGTTTCACTCTAAGTGGTTCGACCCACAACAAGGGGCCTTCATTTTCCCTTTCAATTTGAACTACAATTTCCCAATGAATTCTCACAAGAGGGGTTATCGTGGTTCCCGGCCATGAGTTCTGAGGATTATTCAGAACCAGTTCACCTTCACTATGTTCAACTTTGCCACCAGATTGCATAACGCGCATAGGGCGTAAAAATAGCCCACCTTGCACCCCTTGTCGCTGCATTGGAGCATCTTCTCCTGCTCCGGTGCCATCATCCAAACCGACTTCCCAATGATGAGGTAGTTTGGTAGTTAATCCGGGAGGTGGTTGCCCCTCAATTGTACGATTCAAAGCAGAAAAAACGGCATCCCTAGCAGGAGGTAGGGCACCGACTCTCCAATAAACAGAAATTGATTTCCAATTATCATATATTTTACTAAATTTAACTTTTAACTTCAAGTTTTTATCAGCAACAGCATCACCGATAATTTCTATTTTTGGAATCAAAGGTCGATCGTTGAGGAATCGTTTTTGCTTTTGTAAATCGCTGAAATTTGCTGCAACACGTAATCCAAGAGGAATAAAAAAGAGCGGTCCTACTACCAATGCCAGTAACGGGTAATCAAGTAGTCCGATACGAACAGTTTCAGTTCCTATTCCGGGCACCCCTATAGAATCTAGTAAAGGTTCAATGAACAAATATAGGAGTGAAAACAGTAGCACATAAACTACCCCATTGATGAATCTTCTAGCAGTTGCATGAATCGGATGAGGGGTCAAGTACCACCCTCTACGCTGCCTTTCTACTATTATTGGCCAATCTGAATCGTCCTCAATGCCATAATCATAGACTTCATGCTTGATTGTATTTCCATCAAATAAATATCTCCGCTCTATCAACCAACTAGATTTTTCTCCTATTTTGAAACTTGGAATCGATTTTGAAACAATTTCCAGAGCCTGTTTTTGGTCAATATCATCTACTAGGATTTTATTATTCTTTGAGATTGGTAACTCCGATGCGACTAATCGATGAGCCTCAAATGGAGGGTATTTGACCAAATGTTGTACTTCTAATAAACCCATTTCTAACACTCATGTAAATAACAATTTGACACCGGCCTTTAGAGCAAGTTTTCGGAAAGCAGGTACCTTTTTTAGTAGTGCCATTCCTAATGGAACTGGTTTTTCAATATCTCCAACTGAGTTAATTAATTGTAAAACTTCAGGCTTAGAAAAATTCTCAAAGTGAATATCTAACTCTTCATCGGTGCAATTACTAACTAATAAATCCCTTAATGCTCTTGCTTTATCCTGAGTTCTTTTCATTTCATGCCACTTTTTCGAAGTAATTTTTTGTAATTCCTTTTGGGATAATTGATTATGGTTAATCGCTGTTGAAAGTTCACCGATAATCATCTCAATCTGTTTGAATCCTGGGCCGATACCTCCTCCGGTGGTAGGTTTTGACATACCAGCTGCGTCTCCGATTAGCATAACTCTATTTTTAACGGGATTCTTTACCATCCCACATGGTATCGGTCCGCAGTATCTTGCAGTTTCTTGAATATCCCTAAACCTTTCAGCCCAGAGGGGATGATTGATTAAATCGTGATAGCACTGTTCAACCGAACGACCGTTCAAATGTTCAGCAGTTGACCATATCCCAATTCTGTGAGTATCGAAACCAGAAGGTATAACCCATGCAAAAAAACCAGGTGCAATTTTTGAACCGCTATACATTTCTAGCCATCTATCATCGCTTTGATAGCCTACAACTTCTACTTGAAAACCAATCATTAATTCTTTAGGTTTACCCATTTTGAAATATCTTCTAGTCCATGAGTGAGCACCGTCACATCCGAGTAATAGTTTACATTTCAATTCAATAATCTCGTTATCTTTATTGATTGTTAATTTCACTTCATCGACATCAACAGAAGCATCTACTGGCATTGAATTAAGCCAAATTTCTGCACCGGCTTCTAAAGATTGCTGAACAACACCTTGATCAAACCTCTTGCGACATACAACATATGTCCGTGGATTATTTTTTTCTCCGACTGGCACTAAAGTTCCGCTTGGCCCATGTATTAGTGCCCCATCAATTTCCTGAAGAATGGTATCTTCCAATGATACAGATCTCATTGCTCTTGGATTAACCAATCCAGCACATTGAAATGGACGGCCAATTTCATTGTGTTCTTCTAGTAATAACACAGAGTGACCTCTTTCAGCCAATAAAGTGGCACAACGACCACCTATTGGACCTGCGCCGACAATGACAACGTCCCACAATTGCTGTGTCATAATACTGCAACCGCAACCGATGAGCCATCAACCTTCTCATGGAACTTAAGGATAAATCACCAAATATGGTGGTAATTAACGCTTAGCGAATTTATATCCTACAGATTCATTTTTCTTAAGGTAAAGAGATGATGCAAACGGTTTTTGTGTTTTCTTCGAGAGGAAATCATCAAAAGGTCCGAGGGATTTCTTCTCAATTAACTCCTTTGCTTCTTCACGTGTTATCACTCTTTTTGAGATTTCTCGCATTAACTGAATACTACAACCTGAACCTGCCTCTTCTGGTTGATATGTAGTTTCAGTTTCAACAATATTAACGCTATGAATCGGACAAATAGCAACCACACCTGCAACAATAGGGAATTTCTTTGCATCTGCAGGTGCATCACGTGGAGGGAATTCGTAACTTACTCGGTTTCCAGTCAGAACTAGGAATGCATTGAACGGGCGGTTTTTCTTTGATGTGAAATCTTTCAGTAGTGGTGACTTTCCGTCAGTAAGAATCATCTTTGCTTCTTCAGCAGTTATCGCTCTTTTACACATTTCCTTTGAAACTCCCCTAAATTTACAGTCATCAAAATCGCAAGCATATAGATTCTCTCCAATACGGATCGTACCATGTTCACAAGCAGGACAAGGGCATAATTCTTCATCGGTGACTTTAGCGGTTGATTCACCACCTGCTGTTGTCACTTTACCATCTTCTTCTAAGGTGATTGTTGCATCATAGCTTTCACCATTACGATTAAAGAATCCATGTAAATCTAATATTGATTTATTTTCAATTAAGCGTGTAGCGGTAATTCTATCAAACCAACGGCCTGATGTATCTTTCCAAAATACGAATGAACAACCTTTGTCACGTCCTTTATTTTCGGCGCATTGGTAAGACAATGTAGTCTCTTTTATTTGGTTACCACATTGGGGACAATCGCCTAATGAAGGTTCATTCGCATAAAGTTGAACTCGGTCGTGGTCGCGAATTAAATTAACCATTGAAGTCGTCTTAGCAACAATACTTTGCATATATGTTTCTCTTGGTTCTTCACCTCGTTGAACATTTAGGAGAGATGATTCCATTTCTCCAGTTAGTTCAGCCGAAGTAATCCAATCAACAGGGATTCTTCGGAGGACATCAATAATTCTAATTCCATGCGCAGTTCCGCTTATCGAGCCATTACGTGAACGGATAATATATCCTCTATCAACTAACTTCTCAATCGTATCTGCTCTTGTTGCCGGAGTCCCAAGACCTTTATCCTTTATTGCGGCTGCCAAGTCATCATCATCGATTTGCTTACCAGCATGCTCCATCAATCTTAGCAAACCCGCTTCCTTCAAGCGGTTTTTTGGTTTAGATTTCTCTTCTTTGAATTCAGATTCCGTGATATCTGCTTTGCATGGGTTTGATGGTAATGAATTCCAACCTTCAGGTAGATCTTGCTTTTTAGGCTTGACCTCTCTCCATCCAGGAACCTTTAAACAGCGAGATTCTTTAATGAAATTTTCACTTTCTATTGATGCTGTTCTCTTCTGTACATCCCAAGTCGCCTCTGGGTACCATGAAGCAAGGAAAGTTCGCACAATTAAATCATATAATTTAGCATGGTCGCCACTGAGTCCATCAGGAATTTTCCCAGTAGGAATTACTGCAAAGTGATCACTAACTTTAGCATTATTGAAATTACGTTTTGTATTATTCATGCCAGTTCCAGAAGAATTCTTTGCATCAACAATTTTCAATGCGTGTGAATTATATTTGTCCTGTGCAGCTAACTTATGAATCGTGTTGGTAATTTCTTCGAACATATCCTCAGGTAAGTATCGTGAATCGGTACGTGGATAAGTTGTTAATTTGTAAGTATCATACAAAGCCTGTGCTACACCAAGTGTTCTTTTCGCCGACCAAGACCAGATGTTATTGGCCTCTCTTTGCAAAGCAGTCAAATCAAAATTGAGTGGTGGCTTTTCAACAGAGTCTCTATTTTTTTGTGTCACATCAGCCTTTGTGTTAGAAGATAAGATTGTCTCAAGTTTTTCTTTTTCAGATGCTTCTATTATTCTATGCGACTTGTATTCTGGTCTGTCTTCATCATCTTTGTGCCCGTTTCTTTCCCAACGAGCATTCCAAGTTGCATCACCTGCTGTAAATTTAGCCTCCAATTGCCAGTATGGGACTGGTTGATGTGCTAGAACTTCTAACTCGTGATCAACTATCATAGCAAGCGTTGCGGTTTGCACACGCCCAAGCGAAATAGCACCCTTGTCATTTCTTTTCTTCGGGAGGAATGAGTTGGCAATTCTAGAACCGTTCATACCAATTATCCAATCAGCCTCACTACGGGAATAAGCTGCATCTCTGAGTGAGTTATATTCTTCACCAGGCTTTCTACCATCCCACGCGTTTTGAATTGAATCCTGCGTCATTGATTGTAGCCACATTCTGCTAGTAGGCAATTTAGACTTGCTATGTGCTACAATGGTTCTGAAAATTAATTCACCCTCTCTTGCAGCGTCACAAGCATTAACAATCTCAGTTACACTTTTATCTTTAATCAATTTTGTAATAGCAGTAAGTTGTTTCTTTCCTCTCCCACCTATTGCTTTATACTGGAATTCCTCGGGAATGAATGGCAACCTTTCCACTGTTTTCCTCCAATCTTTGAAATCTGCATCATAGTCGTCCATGTACTTTAATTGCAATAAATGACCTATTGCCCATGTGACAATCAAGTCATTTCCTTGCCAATGAGTCTCATGCTTATTATTGGCTCCAAGCACATTAGCGACATCAGCAGCAACACTTGGCTTTTCAGCGAGGATGAGAACTACCATGGATTTGAAGGCCAATGGCGACAATACTTGAACCCTCTCTAAAGTAGATTTGAAAGGGTCTGTAAATAGATACTTTAGTATCTAGTCAAAAGTGATAATTTATTTTTGAAATTTCCACGGTTAGCGGGGACTAATATTTCTTGTAACAATTCTCTGATTACATTCGTTCCATTTCTGTTCCGAGTTAGGACCTCCACATCCGACACAACCAGGGTATCCAGCAGATAATAACTCTTCACAAGCATCTATGATGTCCAGCCACAAAATATTATCACCCTTGATCCAAAGTATATCAGAATCCGGTTCATTGTGAGAGATTTGCATTATTCTTCCATCGAGTTCTTCTTCCAGAGTTAACATTTCAACAGCGATTACGGTTCCTTCGGTTATTTGCGGGAATGTTAGCCGTGCTGGCTGTTTTTCTCCAAGTCCTACTATCATTTCATTTGTGATAGAATGGTATTCGGGAGGAATTGCAATTCTGATTTCCTTTAATCTCAAAATCCTTCTTGCGGCTTCGCGCAGTGCTGGCCATTGAGGGTCAGTGATGCGCATATTTGTGCCCATACAAGCACAAGTCTTGAAGAATACCTTTCATCACCCACCTAATATGGGACTTGGTTACAGCATCATCGCCAAGCCCTTATTGGCAATTCAAGATTCAGAGAAAGCGCACAGTAGAGCCCTGAAATTATTACGATTGATGGTTTCTAATCCACTAACTAGAAGTTCAGTATCGCTAATGTACAAACCATCAAAACAAATTCCAACTGCGATATTCGGCTTAAATTTCAAGAATCCGTTCGGAATTGCTGCTGGGATGGATAAGAGAGCAGAAGCATTACGTGGCTGGGAATCACTGGGTTTAGGGTTCATGGAAATTGGAGGAGTTACAATGCTTGAACAAATGGGTAATCCAAAACCTAGAATGTTTCGGGCAGGAAAATCAAAGGCTTTAGTAAATCGAATGGGTTTCAATAATCCTGGTAGTGAGAATATAGCAATACAACTCAATAAGCATTTTTCAAAATACGGACAGCCAAAAATTCCTCTTTGGATAAATTTGGGTAAATCAAAACTGACCAAACTTGAAGATGCTGCCGCTGATTATGCAACTACGATGCAACGGTTATGGAAATATGGGGATGTCTTTGTCATAAACGTCTCTTCACCAAATACTCCTAATCTCAGAGAATTACAGAAAGATGATGATTTGAAGAAGATAATCGAATCATGTAAGGTTGTTAATGAATCTGAATCGAAATTACATGGAATTTCTCTAAAGCCAATATTGGTTAAGATTTCACCCGATTTGAATGATGACCAATTGATTGCAATAGTCAATACAGCCCGCTCGAATGGCTGTAACGGCATTATTGCATCAAATACTACTACGAGTCGCCCAAGTGAAATCAACGCCAAGGAACAAGGGTTATTCGCTCAAACTGGTGGCATGAGTGGTTTGCCTGTCCAGCAAAAATCTACAGAAATGATTTCAAAAATTTATAAAATGACCAAAGGAGAGTTCCCAATAATTGGAGTTGGTGGAATAATGTCTGGAGAAGATGCATGGCAGAAAATATGCGCTGGGGCATCCTTGATACAAGCTTATAGTGGATTTGTTTTTGAGGGGGCATCCTTGACGAAACAGGTAGTAAATGGAATTGATAAGAAAATGAGGCAAAACGGTTATTCAACATTAGATCAGGCCATAGGAAGTTCTCACAGAGGTGACTGAATGCTCGCAAGAAGAACAAGGTTCCTAATAATTGGTGGATTAATTACCATCTTCCTTCTTGGTGTAATAATATTAGAAGCACCAGAACCTACTAGAACTGTAGATGTTCTAATGGATGACCCAGATTCACTCATTGGCAAATCAATTGCTATTAGAGGTGAAGTTTCTGATGGAAGTATTGACAATGCAACATCAACATTTATTCTTCATGGTGATAGTGAATCTATAATTATTGATTTTTCTCAAGCTTCAGTTTCCAATGGTCTTGGAGATAATAGAACGGTATACGCTGAAGGTATTTTACGATTTGAAAATAATCAATATATATTTGAGGCAGAAATTATCAAAACCTCCTGTCCATCAAAATATGAAGAACAAGTTGAACAAGAATCGGAATAATATTCCCTGCTGCTAAAGCGAGTTGTTCAAATATAGCCTGTGTTAGGATTGGATGGGATAGGTGGGGAGCTAGGCGTACCCTATACCACAAATCGTCTTTATGGTGGGCTGAAAGCCTTGGGGCGGCGAAAGCGGCTTATTGGTTTCTGTATGCGGACATTGATGTCTCGCCCCCACATGATTCGGGTGCTATAAACCGTCTTCGGAAGAAAACGGGAATTAGATAACCGAGGGATTAGGTCAGGCCGGGAACGGAGCAGCCCTACTCGGGGCCATGAGTGCTGTGGGGTTTCGGGATGGAGGAAGTGTACAGATTTGGCTGATAGGAACGCGCGTCCACCCTCGGATTCCCACCTTTTCATTTGTTTAGTTTACTTTTATTCATATGTCAAAGATGACATCACAAAACCATCCAGGTCCTTGAAAAGATGGAACTTCTGGCCATTTGCTCAAAATCTCTTGCTGCTGAGATACTTCTTCAAATTTTAACTGGTGACTTGTGACTGCCTTAATTTCAATTTCACGGGTAATCAATTCACAATCAATCCATGATACTTGAGCCTGCAAATTCAGTTTTCTGTTTGAATGGCTAACAATCACTTGACCATCAACAAACCATTGTTGTTTGATTTCGCTGCGATAAAGAATTTCGTCCAGCCATTTTAGCAAAAGCAGATCATAGTAAAATTCATCTTCTTCACAATCAATACTAACATTCCATTGCGAATTGTGTCTTAGGTGTTTATTTAGATTGGAATTCGATTCATCATCCAATAGAATATTTTGCATCCCAAGGGCAGCCTCCACCATCAAATTATTTGGTGAATTAGAAAATGCCCGTAAACCGATATCTGCAGTGGTTGGCCTTGGCCAATAACTCATAAAATCACCTCAACGCTTGGATACTTGGAGATTCCAAGCCATTTCACCGATTCTATCTACTAAATCATCACGATTCAATACAAATGAGTCTGAACTACTTGCTGCAAGAATACATTCGCATGCAGCATTTACTAATTGCGCTGTATGCGAAACACTCAGTTTTTCTGAAATCGCAACAGCAATGGCAACTACTGCAGCATCTACTAAACCAATCATTTGTCGCAGGTCAGTCAATGTACATTCTGCATGGACAGAACTTCCGTCTGCGGAATAGATTGTAACTCCGGCTGCTCCACAAACTACCACCAAATGTTTCCAATCATGATTTTTTATTAGTAAATGCGCAGCATCATCTCCACTTTCTACACCCAAACGCCTACGCATTAATTCCAAACCATTGGCTTGGAATATTACCCAATCAACGCCATGCGTATGATGTAATCCCGTTAATTTAGGATCGGCTATTACAGGAATATTATTCTGTGCTGCAGCCTCAATAATTGTTTTGACTCCCTCTTCAACGATAACTCCTTGTCCATAATCTGAAATAATAACTGCTGTTGCTTTATCAAGGTGAACTTTAGCTTCTTCAAACAATGCCTTAATCGCTTCACTTGGAATCTCTTCATCACCTTCAATATCCCAGCGGAGAAGTAATTGTTCTTCGCTTACTAGGCTCTCCCTGGTTGCAAGGAGTCTATTTTTTACAGTTGTAGTAATACCTTCAACGATGGCGATCCCAGTTGATTTAACACCCTCATCTTCCAAAGATTCAAAAATACTAATTCCAGCTCTGTCATCACCGACAACGCCGAACAGATGCGTTTCAACGCCCATAGAAATCAATCCTCTTGCGACGTGTGCAGCACCGCCAACATCCTCCTCTCGACGGGTTTCTCTCAAAACTGGGACAGGAGCATTAGAATTGAGGTTATTAGCGTAGCCATGGATATACCTGTCCAGTATAATATCCCCAATTAAAACCACCTTACTATATTCAATTGATTTCACTTGAACTCTTAATGCGTTCAGTTGGTCGTGGATTGCGACTTCATCATCGGTCATGCCCATTTCAAGTCCCCTCGTAATGGGTGGTTATGGGGGCATCATTTGATGCTATCGCGTAATTCAGCAAGAATTTCTGCATGTTGTAATTGTGAAATGTTCAAAGTATTTTGTAATGTTTGTAGCATTGCGTCTTCATCAGCAGTAATTATTCCATCTGCTAGCGCAGTTTCTAAAGTCGCTCGGTATGTTATGATATTTTGTGGTAATACAGGTTCTTCTATAGCAATTTTTAACAATCTCTGATGTGCTAATTGATCTATTCCAAAGGCAATTCTTACCGTTTCAAGTAATGCTATTTCATCTTCAATTAATTCCCCATCTACTAATGCTTGCTTCAACATATCAAGGTAGATTTCTTCAGGTGGTGGAACTTTTTGGCTACGACGAGATTCAGCCGATAGTCGGCGTACTCTTTCGGGATGCATTCCCAAGAATTCTACAACTTCAGATAGTAATTGTTGCTCATCTTTGGTAATTTTTCCATCTTCCCATGCCCTTGCAAATAATCTTCTAACTAGTTGTTCACCGGCCTGAGCATCGAGTGATGCTACTCCATCTGGATTTGAAACAGGGGAAATCACTGGGTTTTCATGGAATATCATGGCTTCATCGATGTGAGATAGCAAATCAAGAGTTAATTGACCGCCCTTTCTCAACTCAGATATTTTTATAGAAGAACCATCTTTTATCACTTCCCTAGAGAGGATATTGTTTCGTAATAAAGATGCCATATCACGCCCTTCAGAAGTCAACCCATATACGATTCGTCTTTGTTTGGCCCCTGGAGTATGTCGCTTACTTGAAACTAGACAACCATTACCCTCCAATCGCTTCAGAGTTCTTGGAACATGCTTTCTTTGAACGTGAACCGCTGCAGATATTCCAGCTTGTGTTAATGACAAGGGGGCTTCCCATTCACCTTCCGGTAAAACATGGTCGTGAAGATGTAGTAACATCCTTTCTTCAGTAGTTAATGAACCTAGATAACCGTCAACCACTGAATCCCCTCTATACTGGCTAGGATGGCGAAAGCACATAGGGGCATCGGTTACAGGTCATAGCCGTAATTCACCATGGAGTGTAATAATTGACCTAACGATTGTCCGACGCACTCAATTATGTGGGTTGCTAGCCGACATTATGGGGGACCAAAGGCGCAAGTTTACTCCGCGGCAACGTAATCGTCGCCCCCTTGGTCAGCCTTCAAGCAAAAATCAAGCACCTGCAAACCCTCTTCCCGCACCGGTTAAGAGGGGTGATTATTGGTATGTTGCAGCACCGCTATCCTCAAGATTATACCAAAAAAGTGGTCTTGGACAAACAACATCTGACGGGGGTATTCTATTGCTTAGCGAGGAGGTGTTATTCTGTCATTGGCATAGGCATATGCCCCTTCCATACGATTCATGGTTTACCGAACAATTAGATTTGGATTCGCAACATATTGCTCGTGCGGTAGTTTTTGATGTTGCAAGGAGTGGTGGCGAATTGGTAATTCCATCAGTGCATCTCAAAGATGAATTGGCTGAAAATATCCATCCTAGTACATGGGCAGTAAGGTGGAGAAGAGATCAATTATTTGGTAAGGAGCAGCCAGAGGCGCAAGCAAGATGGGCTTGCACCACAGATTCGGTGGATATTGTTGAATTATTAGAGTGGGCGAGTAATGTCAAATCACAAGGATATATTCCAGAATTATATATTGTTGATGAAGAGATGGATGTGACCATGTATAGACTTGACAATATTGATATGGAAGGAAATCAAAAAACTTGGAATCAATTAACTGATGCAGAACAGGATTCGATACGCCAATTTTGGTCACAGAAACTTCCGTGGGGTGATGGCTGGTACATCCCTTCTCAGCAGCAATGGGCATGGACTGCAGTTGGTGTTGAGCATATGAGTGGTAGGCTGTTGCGGCGAGAAGAGGGTGAATGGCTTGCAAATATAATTTCAAATGATGATAAATCTTCCAATATAGATTCTCTTTTCGCTCACTTGATGGCAAAGGGGCTAATTATTCGGCCTGGATTTAAATTTGGCTGCCGCTGGAGAGTTTATGATGCTGCAGTGGAAAAATCTCATGCACCTTGGCTAGTACAAACTGAATCTGATGCACCTTCAACTTGGGAAGGAGTTTGTCTTTCCGTTAGATTAGCAGAAGGTGTGCACAAGAGTTGGGTCTGTATTATTGGGCAGAAAGATGATTGGAATTGCCTACAAATAAAACGCTGGCTACCTGGTAAAAATTAATCGATTAATCTTCCCCATGAATCTAACTCTGGAACTTCCTCTTCAATTGAATCAATATTTATTTGTTCACTCCTTGTATCATTATCTGGAGTGTTGATAGATTCTATCAAAACTAAATTTTTATTTTTATTAATGCTGTCGCGCATCCCAAGAATGGTCCATAACATCGCTAAAGCACCTGCTAATGCGAGCATATTGGATGGCTGTCTCCATTGCTCCATTTCTGATGAATCCGATTGAGCAACAAATTCAACAGGGTATTCCCATCTATGTCCTGAAAATGAAACCAATACGATTTCCCCATTTATGATCATACCGTCACTCAGCAAACCCTTTGGATCTATATCAATAACTAATTGACTAGATTCATCTAAAAATATTTCATCACTTGTTTCAGCAATACGTGATAGTGGGCCATTCACTTCTACTCTAAATGTGTTTGAAAAGTTCCCCATTGAATCAATTTCCAAGGAGATTAGTTGCTGTTTATTAGTATCAATTTTACCAAATATTTCGCTTGGAATTGGTATTTTTCCCAATGTTAATAACATTGTATTTATTTCAAAATAAGAACTTCCACAAGAAATAGAACCAGTTAATGAAGACTGCGATTGTGGAGTTCTAGTCCCGTTAATTATAGCAGAAAATTGCTTTGTACCTGCAGTCATTTGAGCATCACTAGGATTTGCAAAGAAAATCCGATTACCATCGGATAATACCAAATCCAATTCCATTAGGCAATTTTCAGAACCAGTCGCAGTGAAGGTGAAATCATCACCAGGAAGAGTTACATAGCCATGGTCTTGGAGATCAATATCCATTGAAGGAGAGCAATTAGGGGCAGTAAAGTTAACAAATAATTCCTCGTTATGTTCTACGGTGGCAATCCAAGGCACTAAGACTCCATCATGATCAAAAATCTTTATTCCATCAGCTCCAAAACTACCTGAATTAAATAAATCATCAGCCTCTCCACTATTGGTTCCACTGGTCAT
>Ga0209091_10002548_pt1 | contig 15289 bp, 12 predicted proteins | sample ArcticOcean_MG_C_6_FD_187438 | JGI IMG/M metagenome (GOLD analysis project Ga0209091, IMG submission 187438) | Marine microbial communities from western Arctic Ocean - ArcticOcean_MG_CB8_128 (SPAdes) (version 2) | ecosystem: Environmental > Aquatic > Marine > Oceanic | place: Arctic Ocean...
CAACGGCATGTCCGACGAAGGCATCATTGGAAACGTTCGAATCTGGCGACCGATGTTATCGAGACCGAAATCGGACGTGCTGGATTTCGCGCACACGTTCGGTGTTCCGTACTTTCTCGATTCGACGCCGACGTGGAGCACGAGAGGCAAGCTACGGAACCAACTGGTGCCATTGTTGGCGGATATGTTTGGCGAAGGATTTTTACGAAACGTGACGCAAATTGGTCGCAATAGCGAAATGTTGGACGAAATGGTGAAGAACTCGATATTCAATCCGTTTTACTCGAAGTTTAGAGTCTCAGATGCGGGCATATACGTTCCGTGCGAAGCCTTTACCGCGCAGCCGTTGTTTTTCTGGAAAGAAACGCTGAGAGAGTTTTGCCACAAGTTAGGCACGAACGGTTTTAAAGATGAATCCGTTGGACAAATCGTGAAGAAGATAACAGCGACGACGTCGACGACGAAGGCGAAACCATCGAAACAACGCGGAAGCGATCCAGACAATATCATCTCGTGGCTTCCGGTGAAACGAGAAACGAAAGTGTTTTTAACCACGGACGCTTCGAAAACGCTCGCCATGTTCGCCGAAGGCTTTTTCTCCCAAGCAACAGTGGCGACGTTTGAAAACTTCTCGGTTCCTTTTTCGGAAATTTTTAACAACAACAACAATAGAACGCAAACTCGAACGTGTGGTCCGTGGACGATAACGCTCGAAATGGTGGACAGAACGAGTCGCGAAGAACTTAAGCGACCGAAATGTTTCTCCGTTTGGGACGCGCTCGAGAACGACATTTCCTATCACATGCCGGCGCGATGTTACGACGCAAACGACGAGTACGACGTGAACACGACCGAAAAAACGTTCCACATCGACACCGATTGGCGCATCCCTCCGACCTGCGACCTCGAAAACATCGTTCGTAAACACCTCCCGATTGTTGTCCCTCTCGGACATCCGCCTCACCGTGGCAAGAGCGAAAAAGAAAAGAGCAAAAAACACAGGACGTGGGCGCCTCGATTTATCGGAGAAGAAACCGAGAACAACGATACCTCGAACAACAACAACGACAACGGTATCGTAAAAGTCACCTTACGATTCCGTCGCCACAAACCGTTTTCAGAAGAAGAAGGAGAAGAAACAACAGACGACGCTAGCGCGAAACTACTAGAAGCTTACTAATTAGACAGACTCTTAAACACGAATACTACTCCTACAACTACTCTAAAAACTACCGGCTCTCTTCCGTGCTCGGTCCTTTCAACCGTACTGTCCATTCGCTGCTTTTCCCGTCTAACCGGCTGAACGCTCTCAGACGGTCTAATCCGTCCAAAGCGATCGCTCGTTTCTTCTCCACCTCTTCTTTTATCGTCAACTTTGAATTTTCCCGAAACTCGAGTTGGATTTCTTTGTACAATCCGCTTTTGTTTTTCGACGGGAATGTTTTCGTCGCTTTGAGGATGTTGCGGTACAGGCGTAAGGTTGTCATCGAGGACGACATTTTCTTCTTCTTCTTCTTCTGAGTATAGCAGTAGTGGTGTTATTAGTAGTATTCCAACGAATAAAAGCTCCGCGTGTGTGTAACTGAAAATGGCGAATTTTCCTCAGTTTCCCGAGAGCGTTACACACACTTTTGCAACGACACAACAAAAGAGAACAGACGAGAGATGATTTTGTCTTTTTTCTTCTGAAGCGATGAAGACGCGAGTTTTACAGAAAAGGCTTTCGACGATGGGGGAGAGAGATTCTTTGTGGGACGTGGTCGTGAAGTGGGACGATATAAGTTTCAAACATATCATTCCGAGATTGAATCGAACGGATGTGAAATTCTTGTACGGAGTGAACAGTGAAACGAGAAAGTTGATTAAGAGATCGTCTCGCGCGAGTGATTTGAAGAAGATGTTTAAGGTCGAAGAGATGTCATCGATATCGACTTTGGAAGTTGCGTGGGAGCATAAATCGAGTTGGTGGCGCGAAAGATTTTTCTGCTATCGAGTTGCTCACACGAATAAACTCGAGTTGCTCAAGTGGGCGCGAGAGGAGAAAGAGTGTAGGTGGGATGTAGGGACGATTAATGCGGCCGTACGTCAAGGTAATCTGGAAATGTTAAAATATTGCGTGGCAAATGAGTGTCCTGTCAATGAGTATGCGTGTGCAGGAGCTGCCAATGGCGGTCATCTCGAGTGCCTCAAATACTTACACGAAGAAGGCAAAGCGCCTTGGGATTCAGGTACTGCCTATTTGGCGGCTTCAAATGGTCATCTTCACATACTCGAATATCTTTTTGAGCGTAATTATAGATGTAACGTAGATGCGTGTAGTTATGCGGCAGAGAACGGCCACTTAGACTGTTTGAAGTACTTGCACGAAACCGCCAAAGCGCCGTGGAGCTCTTGGGTGGTACGCTACGCGCACGAGAACAAACATCCCGACTGTGTACAATACCTCCTCGACAACAACTGCCCTCTCCCAGAAGGCTGGTCTTACGAAGGCGGAACGTTATACATATCAGAAGAAGAAGAAGAAGAAGAAGAAGAAGATTTCGACGACTGGGAGGAAGAAGAGGAAGAAGAAGAAGGAGATTTCGACGACTGGGAAGAAGGCGAATACTGGGACGAAGAAATACAGCACGAGTCATAGACTTTCAAAAATTCATACAGAACAAAAACTGGTGAGAGTTTTAAAACTCACACAGGGATGGTGTCGAAGCGCTTCGAGCCAAAAAATTTTCGCCAGCGCGCTTCCAGCGTGCTCGACGTGCAAAGCGCTTCGAAATTTCAACATCTCTATAACTCACAACAAGTGAAAAAAGACACAACAAAACACAAATTTTCTCTTCATAAAAAACGCTTGCTTGATTTATTTCTCATCAAATCATTCAGATCAAGAACACATTATTAGTAGTTTGTTTTCCACTCTTCGATCGACGACGCCTTTAGTCGGTGGTGTTGGGAAACGAAAACGGAAGAACGCAACTCTTTCACTTCCTTTCTTTCTCTTTCGGGTCGCTCAAAAACGAGGAGATATATAATAACGCTTTCGTTTGAAGAACTTTTTGTGCGATGATGAATGTCGGACGACGATTGGTTTTCGGTGGTGGGACAGCAGCAGCACTCGCAGCAGCGATCGGGGTGACCGCCGCGACGACGACGACAACATCGGATTACTTTAACTACGAAAACGCGAAGCGAACGACGACGTTTTGGTACCACGCGTTGCCGGCGTATTTGAGTTACCGGTACGTGCAAAGGAGGAACGAATTGTTCCATTGGTTTCATCAAAAACAGCATCTTCCCGGGGACAAAGATGATGATGTGATGTCGTCCTCTTTTCCTCTTTCGATGTTCTTCTCCTCACTATTTCTCCTCTCGGATACCGACGCAAACGCAGAGTACGAGAAATTACACGACTATTTCAGCCCAATCATCGAAAAACAAGTCTGGGAACAGAGAGGATTTTACATCAAACACGCGCAGTTCTTAAGCACGAGAGATGATTTCGTCCCGAAGAAATATCTCGAGTGGTGCAAAAAAGTGCAAGACCAAGCGCCGACGAAGTTGGAGAAAGGCGAGGCGTTGAAAAGAGCTGAAGAAAGCTTACGAGGGACGAAATATGAAAACGCGATCGAGTATTGGGAGGAAACGCCGATTGGCGTGGCATCGATTGGAGCGGTGCATCGATGTCGTCTGCGGGGCGAATCGAAAACGTGCGTGGTCAAAGTGCAAGCGCCGGAGGTGGAGAATCGGTTTAGGAACGACGTGGACACGATGATTTTCTTTTTGAGACTGTTTCAACCGCAACACGTGCCGCCGTTGAAGGAAGTGCAGAGGAACTTTTTGAACGAGTTTGATTATCGAATCGAGGCGGAGAATTTGCGAGAGATGAAACGGTTGATCGAGGACGGGAAGTTTTCAAATCGGGTGAAAATACCAGAACCGAAAGTGGAGATGTGTTCAAAGAACGCGTTGTTTATGGAAGAGATCGAAGGAGTGCCGTTGGTGAGAGGTGTGAAAGAGTCGTACGAGAGATTTTTGAAGGCGAGCGGGAAGAGAGCGGACGCGAACGCGATGCGTCATTCGGCGAATGCGTTGTTAGCCGACGAGGCAAAAAACGAAAAGAATTTTAAAGACGTGGAAGAAACCGCGCGAGCGACGAAGAAGGCGAACGCGATGATTCGAGCGAAATTTCTTCTCATCGATGAACCAATTCGGTTGGCGTATAATCTCTCACCATTACGTCTCGTATACGACAAGTCAGAAAAGAAACCTTCCGCGACGCTTGTCAATCTCGGAGACGTGTTGCGAACCATGTTGGACGTTCACGCGCACGAAATTTTTGAGTGCGGCACGTTCAACGGAGACCCGCATCCGGGAAACATTCTTTTAATGCCCGATGGAAGACTCGGTCTCATTGACTACGGTCAAACCGTGCGCATCGACGATTACGCCCGTCGCGCGTACGCCAAACTCGTCTTGGCGTTACTGCATGAAGATAAAGAAGAAGTAGCGAGGCTGGTCTGGTCGCCGCCGCCGGACGGGTTCGGAGGAAAGACGAAGAAGAGAGACGTCGATACGGCGTACAAATTAGCAACCTTTTGGAACGATCGAGACACGCCAGATATCACCGAAGGCTTAAATTTGCAAGAATTTATTGATGAGATGGAGCGAAGGGATCCAATGATTGACACGCCGAGGCAAATGGTCATGATCTCCAGAGTGTCTGTTTTATTGAGAGGTATGGGAAACGCGTTCGATATGCGATTGCGAGTTTCCGAAGCTTGGAGGAAGCACGCGAGAGCGTTGTTAAAGAAGACCGATCCGGAGTATTATTTATTGAAAAAGGAAGAGGCAGAGGAAGAGAAGAAGTAGAACTAACTGTAGTAGAATTTAGTATTTAGTTTTAGTATCATAACACTTTTGTCGAGCACTACGCGTCTCTCAGAAGACTCGAACACGTTATAGTTTTTCCTCTCTTTTTCTTCTTTCTAATCTTTTTTCGGCGAAATCGAAACAACCACCGTCTTCTCGTCCTCCTTGACTTCCAACGATACCGTCACGAGCATCTTGCCTCCGCCACTATCACCACCACCTTTCTTTTTATTCTTGTTCTTCTTGCCGTTTTTTTCTTTCTTTTCTTCGTCTTTGGACGACTCCTCTTCGACAACGGGGTCTTCTAATCCGGCGGCGATGCGCTCTTTCTTCACCTTTCGCTTCTCCAAGAATTCTTCCTTCTTCTTGTTGAGCAATTCTACACATCTGGGCACCTCGCCAACTATTAACGGCGCGGAAATGCCAACTTTACCAAACATACCGTACGCGTCTAAAGATAGGTTCACTTTGTCGGTTTCTTTTGGCGGTTTAGGTCCCGCGTTTTTCATCGCGTTGACTTTGTTCTTCTTCGCTTTCGTGAGCGTACCAGTCATGGAGAGCAAATCGTCCATCTCTTCGTCTTTGTCTCTCTTGTTGACCATTTTCAGACCAGACAACTTAGCGGTCAAGTCCTCCGCGCTTCCGTTTTTAGACGACGAGGACGTCGGTTCCGCCGGTGCACTTTTCGGTAAGAACTTTTGCAAGAAACTCACCAACTGATCGCACGAAGAAATTTCCGCCTCAAACGGTTCCGGAGCGTTTTCTCTTTCCCACTGCTTTTTCCTCTCTTCCACCGCTTTTTTCTCCGACGCGTACTCCGCGTCTCGCTCCGCGCGAAAGACTTTCTCTCTCTTCAACCACTCGTTGTTTTTCTTCTTAAAATCGTCTCGCAAATCGTCCATTTCTCTCCGAATCTTCAAGATTTGCTTATACGCGCCGTCTCTTTCCGATTCTAAAGCTTTCACGTTCTTGTTGAAGTTATCGCCGCCGCCGCTATTGCCACTTTTACCATTTTCTTTCTTATTCTTGTTGTTGCCACCTCCCTCTACGCCGCGAATCTTATCGATTTCGTTCTTCAGTTTTTGCTGCTCCGCTTTGTTCGCGTTGATCTCCACGTCCTTCGCTTTCGCCTTTTCTTGCATAGCCTTCCTCGACCCGTCCGTCCCGGTAATCTGCGCCTGCTTCGCCGCCATCGCTCTCGCCGAATCCTTCATCTTATTTAACTGCTTAATCTTCTCCACCAAGACTTTCTCTTCCTTCAAACTCATCGTTTCGTGCGAAAGTTGGTCTTCGATTCTCGCCATCTCCGCGTCGATTTGCTCCACGCTCTTCCCTCCTCCTCGGTTCCCGGAACCGCCGCCGTCCCTTTCGCCTTTCCCCATGTTATCCAAAGCCTGAACTTCTTTCCTACACGCATCTCTCGTTTGCATCAAAATTTGACACCGCGCGGCTAACTCGTTTAATTTCGATCGAATCGGTGCGTATTTCGCTTGCTCTTTCTCTCGTCCGTCTCGTAAAACTTTGATTTTGCTTTTGGCCGATTCGATCGTTTTTTTCCTCTCCTCGATTTGCTCGTTCAACCTTTTCATCGCGGTTTCGTGTTTCTCTCGACTCGGTCTTGGGAGCTTTTGAATAGTATTCTCAGAGGTGCTCTTCGTCTCGCTTTTGTTCGCTTTTGTCTTCTCCTCGTCCTCGTCCGCAACATTTTCCGTCGTCGTCTTTAAAGCTTCTTTTCCTTCCTCTTCGCCCGCCGCGCGGACGACGACCATCTTCTCGTCCTTTTGCTTCTTCTCTTCTTTGGCGGCGACTTTTGCTCCCGCCGCTGCTTTTGAGCCGCTCATGTTTCTAACGTCTCCAATCGACGCGTTTCCAATCGACGCGTTTCCAAGACAAAGTCACGGAAGATACACGCGCGCGGAAAGAGTCTCTAAAAAAACGGATCGTCTCCCCGACGATGATTTTTCCACGCGCGCTCTTGGATCTCCAAACGACGAGAGAAGAAGAAGAATATAAGAGTATATATATATCTTCCGCTAAAAACGAGAAAAGGGCAAACGACGCTCTGCGAAAGAGAGAGAGAAAGAGACAAAGTTTTCTCGATGGAAAGTCGAATGGACACTTGTGCGTGCGCAGGGGAAAAGGCTGCCTGATGGGTTTGTTTTGGGGGAATACTATTCCTTGTCTCCCCAAACAGAGGGAGGGAAACCACGCACCAAAAAGAGGCGCGAAAAATGATCGAATGCGAAAGAAAAAGAACGAAAGCGAGAGAGAGTAAATTATTCGTGCGAGAAAAGTGCTCTGCTGGCAATTTTTTTCATTTTGATGTCTTTGTAGCACCGCGAGATTTTTGCATTTTCATCACGGTATCCATACCTGATTTACTGTCGGAATAGTATATATTGTATAGTCAGATTCTACACATTTTTCGGTGTATTACTATTCTATGGGAAGAGTTGTTGTTCGTTAGGCGAATGAAAAAGACTATCGACGACCAAAGGACTGCGTTCTAGCCGCGCGCGATTTCTTCAGTCTCGAGACGAGGCGAATGAGTTCGTCCATATCGGTTGTGAGGTCCTCCTCGCCTTCGTAATATTTTTCGTCGTCCACAGTGTCGATGCGTATTCCATCGTCGTGAGCGCTATCGTCTTTCGTCCGTTTATTTTGGTGGCGCGTCCTTCCGAATGCGGCGTTGTGCAGCGCTTGGAAGAAGGAACACAAGAGAACAAACGCGCACACGCCGCCGTAAATTATGAACACGCCGCCTAAATGCTTCACTTCTACGATACCACTTTCTGATTCGTTTGATGTCTCAATCGAACACACCTCGCGAGACCCGAAAGCTTCTGCGTAAAGTCTTTGATACTCTGCCGTTTGCACGAACCCGTCCATGGCCGCGTGCGCTTTCCTCGCGAAGTTTCGTTGTTCCAAAGTTTCGCCCGCGGTAAATTGATACCATTGTTGTGCCGCTATGATGAGACATGGTATCACGTAACTGCGGTCGCATTCAACTTCGGGCAGGATATAGTTATACGCGGCTGGGCGAATAATCACATCACATTCACCACGCATTAAAGCTCCATGTGTCCATGACTCGGTCAACGTTTGATTCGCTTGTTCTGCAACCGTCAAAGGATTCGGCGCGTTCTTTCCAATGTACGGCTCTATCAGAGGCGTTGCGATGGTTTGTTGAATGCACGCCGTACTTTGTTTCAGTTCTTCGAGTGTCGTCGGCCCATGGTATATGTTTGCGTTGGATTGAATCAAAAACGAAGCCAAATTTGCGGTGTACGTCGCGCCAACCATCAAGACCAAAAACAACAATCCGAGACGGAATAACCTCCCGAGCAAAGACGCGGATATCATTTCGTATTCAAATTCAGCCGATTCCGCGCCCAACACGGCGGCAAAAGTGTGATAAAGGCTCCTAAGCGTAATTTTTGTGAATTGTTGTAATCCTTTTTCTCTTTTGAGATGTTTGTCCTTGAATTCGTTGTTCATATGGTTATTGTTCATCAACAACACCGTAATCACGAGCCCGCCCAAGGAAATTGAACCCAATATCGTAAACCACACGCCATTTGAGAACGGTTCGAGAAACTGCGTGTACCCAGAGCGTTCGCGAGTCGTCATCTTCCCAACCGCAACATAATGATCGAACTGCCAAACCCCGGCATAACTCATGTTCTCCGCCACATCTCGACCGAAATCTGCACGGTTACTCCATCCAATGTCAATCATTCCTTCGCGTATGCGTCTGGACATGAACGCAGTGATGTCCAAATCGTAGTAAAAATCCGGTATCGGGACGAGCTCGATGGTTCTGTTCAACCGCTTGCCAAAGCCTTGGAGAATGTCGTAGAAGAAACCTTTATACGGCAGGTTGGTTTCTTTGTCGTAGTTCAAATACGGTGGGAATTCAAAATTGATCACGCCGTATTTCAGCGCTCGTTCGTTTACGTCTCCTTCTTCTTGCGCCAGGACTTTCAACAACGACAACACCTTCGTCATCATCATCACCAACATCACCATCGCCATTTTTCTCGAGTTCATCATCATTCTCAATTTCGAAAACAAAGAAGCGCGAAAATTGCCGCCCGAACAACAAACAAACAAACGCCGACGGCGTAAAAAGTCTTTCCTCCTCCTTTTCTTCTTTCAAATCAAAGTGGACGAGCGATTATTTGGACCCTCAGACAGCAGCAGCAGCGCGAAAGACTCTTACATATATAATGCAAAAAATGTGGCTTTTGAAAGGTCACATTTTCAATGAAAGGTCACATAAAGGTCACATAAAGGTCACACGCAATGCGAAATGCTGACGAAAAATACATCGGTTTCTATTTCTTTACTTACGAGTGTATCGCCGCGTATCATCGTTCGGTTCGTATTCCAACAAAATCTGGTGACAATCGACCAAAACTTGCGCGTCTAAAGCGGCGTACGCGGTTTGAGATTCCGATAACGGCCGCGAGGACCAATCGGACATTCTGACGGATTTATCGAGCGGTTTTGAGAGAAGGACCGAGCACAGGTTGGAGAGACCGATGGGTTGGTGTCGGTTGAGTTCTTTCTCGAGGAGCCACGGTTTTCTTCTCCGATCGGTTTCTTCTCCGTTTTCTTCTTCTTCTTCTTCTTCTTCTCCGTTCTTCTTCATCATCTTCTTCTTCTGTCTCGCGCCTCGAGCGTCTTCAACTCTCGTTCTCCAGTAGTGTTGAAGGTCCAGGACGTTTCGCGGTTGGCCGAGGTACGACGCGCATTGACTGAGCCGCTTGAAGTCTTCTTTGCCGGCAAAGACGAGCTTTAAAATCGAATCGTTTGAAAATAAAGCGCCCAAAGTGTCTCTTAAAACCGTCGATGGCGCGTCGTCGATAAGTTTTGGGAGATCTAAGAGGAAACAATCTGATTTGGAACTGATTTGGAGCAACGCGACGGTTTCGCTGAGAGCGCTGCTGCGAGCCCGTTTCGACGGCGGCGGCGCGGCTTTCGCGTCGTCTTCTTTACTCTCTTCCTCCTCTTCCTCGTTCTCATTCTCACTGTCTGAACCACCGAGCTTGGAGGCCCATTCGGTATCGATGCCAATCGCATTGGACGCGCTTAAAACTTTGAACATTTCTTTCAAGGAATTTTCATCGTCCACGAAACTCACGTTTACGTTTTCTGGCAGTTTATAATATCGCAACTCGCGGTCCATGCGCATTTGCATCATCATCTCGTCCGAACAAGTTGAAGCGATATCAGCTTCGCTAAAGCCACATCGCTCGGCAAACGTTCTCGCGTACTCTAATTCTCCCGCAGTAACGAGCGCGCTCACCACTCGCTCTTGAAAACGGACGTCATCTCCGGCGTGTTTCAACGCCGCCTCGAACGCGCCTTTCGAAACCATTCGGTCGATGGAACTTTCCCAATACTGTTTCTTAATGTACGGAAATTCTTCGTACAGATTGAACCGTTTCACGGCTCGAAACCCGGCCCTTAAAAACGCATGCGACTCCATGGCTAAACACGTCGCCACAAACTCAATCTTCTTCTCTCTCGACAGATTTTTCGTCAACTCTTCCAATAAACCAATCTCGTCTCTATTCGCCAAGAGCTCAAACGTTTCCGAGTTTGTAAACTTTTCCAACTCGAAATGCGTGATCGTCGCGCACGCGCTCCCTGGCGCTTCCTCCAATAAAAATTCAACGTACTCTTCTATGACTCGATTGGTGACGATATCGTTCGTTTCTTCCCCCCAAAAGAAATCCTCTTTGCCAACCCCGAACGACTCCGCGACGCGCGCGATAACTCTCGGCTGTTGCGCACCTCCGCCTCGCTCCTTGGCGGCAAAATACACTAAATTCGCCGCGCGGCGTCGGCTCTTTTCGCACCTCACTCTCGATCTCGTGATGTTTTTTAGTTCAAACCAGTTCCTAGTGTACGCTTCTCGAACGTTTGTCGCTCTCGTGCAACTCTCGATGATCACAAACTGAAGTAAAATCCGCTCGCTTTCAATCTCCTTCGTCGACGCTTTCGGCGCCGCTTCTTCTTCGTCGTCGTTGCAGAAGGACTCTTCCTGCCCCCAGTTTCGGTCATAAAATTCATCTTCTTCTCCTTCGTATTCTCCCATATCGTCGTCGTTTTCTTCCTCTCGCATGCGTCGTTCGTCTTCCAAAATCTCCACGCAATCCAGACATATTCGCGGTGGAATCGAATACGTTCGCTCTTCTTCTTCATCTCCTCCATCTTCCATCATCTTTCGTTCGAAAAATTGAACGCACGTCTTCCTCAGTTCCGGGAACTTTTGTCGGTTCGCAATCATCTCGCGGAGAATTCGTAAGAGTTCGACGGCATCATTATTATCATCGTCGTGATCTTCAGCTGCTGCTGCTGCTTTTCCTCCAAAAGTCGATTTTTGAAAAGCGGTTGGTGATGTCGTTGCCGTCGTCGTCATCCTTTTCCCCGGAACCTTCCGCGGCGGAGGATGAGGATGACGTTCGCGAATACTGCGACGACTACGCGGTGAATGAAAAGAAGAACAAGAGCAATGCAACGACGACGAGGACGATGGTGGTGCCGCCGCCGTAGCGAAGCGCATGTGATGCGTTTTTGTTCTTCGATTGCTTTTTTTGTAACGACTTTGGACGAAAAGATATTCTCTTTCACTTCGACAAAGACGAGCTGATGAGGCGAGGAGAGAAGAGCGCTCGTTACGGTGCGATTACGTAAAAATGAAGGTCTATATTTTGGTATGTTCACTCTCTCTCTCGGCTATTAAAGCGGCTCTCCCTCGTTGGATCTCTCTTTTCTACGATGATACGTTCGATGTCGCCTCTCTTCTTTTCTCTCTCTTCTTTTCTCTCTTTTTCTCTCTCTCTTTCTCTCTGCATCGACTCTCGTCTCTCTCATGTATATTACTTCTTTCTTTCTTTCTACTAACAATAATAATAATAATACTTAATCCTTCTTCTCGGAAGGTCTTTCCACGCCTTCCCACGATTGCTGCCACTGCTTATCATAAAACGTCGCCTCGTCCACCAACACCTTCAAGTTGTCCAAATCGCTCAACTGTCTGACAAAACAGACAAACATAACGGTCGCAAAGATCGCCGTCTTGCCCAAAAACGAGTCGTGTAACTCAACCAAACCAGTGTGCGTGGCCGCGTCGATCAAATACGCGAACAAATACCCAACCATCGCGGCTCTGCCGTTCGCCTTCTCCGCCTCGGGCAAGTGAAAGCGCATCATCCATACTTGCCACGGGATTTGACCGAGATCAAACGTACCGTCTTCGTCATACACCGCCGGATTCTCCGTCAACATCTTTCTGTGCACAATTTCGGCGTCGATGACCGCGTTCCAATCCGTGGTCCCGTCCGCCTTGGCGAATTGCGCGAGATCCCACGTCCCATTCACCCAACGCGAGTCCTCCCATTTCTGGGTGGATTTCCCCATCAAACCAGCTTTGGTGGTCGCCGCGGCATCTTTCCCGAACGCCTCGGAGCCGGCTTTCGTGCCCCCTTTTTCGAGCGGGGAGAGTTTCTTCTCCGTGTTCGTCGCCGTCGCTTTGACGGTTCTGTTTTAATAGGTTGTTGTTGTTGTTCGAAGAAGATATATTCGGTTTTGGATAATACGAAGAGATAAGTCAGTGGACGGACACATGAGATCAAAAAAAACAAATCATCATCATCTTCCGCGACGACGACGACGAAAGAAGCCCCTTCCCCTTTACCTCCGGTCGTTTCAAAGGAAAACTACCCTTCACGTCTCCTCATCTCTCAGAAAGAGGCCCACGCGACAACCGTTTTGGACGCACGAACGAAGAAAAAGAAAGAGCGCGAGAGGAGAGATTTTCGACTCTCAATGCTCTTTTCCACACGACAGAGATATTTCCCACGACACACACACGAGGAAAAAAACTAAAATTAGCCCCGCAATCACGACAAACGCGCGAGTCGTACCTGTTCACGCGAGAGTTCGCTCTGCAATTTCTGAGCGCAGAAACCGTTGAAACAGATTGCGCGTGTAAGGAAAACATTTCGAGTGTACTGATGTGACGTTCGCGTCTTTCTGTTTTCGAGATGTGTGCGAATATATGCGCGCGATGATTTTTGTCGGCAAACGGGAGCTTTTATGGATGAAATTTTTTTGGTGAGAGATCTCGAGATCTTTCAAAGAAGAGACCAAAATACGAGTAAACACCCACAAAAAAAAGGTGATGAGTGTGATTGATATGACTTTGGTAACGGTAAATCCGTTTCGATGACGACGACGACTTTGAACGCGACGACTTTGACGACGACGAGGATGAGGAGGAGGAATGCCTTCCGCGCCTTCGCCTCGGGTGGGACCTCCTCCACCTCTCAGACTTCGTCCTCTTCAAAGGGGAAAAAATCATCATCGTGGGTAAAAGAGAAGACGACGTTGGTGTTTGATTTATACGGCGTTTTGTACCCGGCATCGAACGGGTACTTGGAGAACGTGCGGGGAAATCAGCGAAAGTTTTTAACCGAGAAGTTTAGCTTAAGTTTAGAAGACGCGAGACGCGTACGGAAAGAGGCGTTCGAGAAACACAATCAGACGTTGAAAGGATTGAGGAGTTTAGGATTTGCGGTAGAACACGACGAGTTTACGGAGTACGTGCGCAAAGGATACGACGAGTATCTCTCGTGCGATCTGCGAGTGAACAAAACGCTCGAACGACTGAAAATGGCGTGTTCGAAGAGGAAAGGCAAGATGGTGTTGATGACGAATACGGCGGAAAAGCAAGCAAGGAAGTGTTTACGCGCCTTGAACATCGACGAAAAGTTATTCGAAGATGGCATATACGGGAGTTCTTTTATGGGTGACAACGCGAAACCGATGCCTGAAGCATTCGAGATGGTGTGTGAAGATATAGGAGTCTCGCCGAAAGAATGCGTCATGTTTGAGGATTCGTTTAAGAACTTGAAAACGTGCGTAGCTTTAGGCATGGGGGGCGTTTTCGTCTCCGGGGAGACGTTGGAGATGGAACTAGTTGGCGGTGGTGAAAAAAATGAAGATAAGAGCGATAAGGGCGAGTTAAATGCAGTCGCGAATGTTGTCGTCGAATCCATCGGGGATTTGTTTGAAGTTTGCCCGGAGTTGTTCGATTGATTTTTTTTCCAGTTCTTCGAAATAATGTGGATGATGCAAAAGTTTGTACCTACCTTTTTTAGATGTGCGAATTATTAATAATAGATATGTAACAATACAGAGATATCGATAGACAAGTAGTAGTACTAAGATAGTTGGTTTGTTTGCAAATTGTATTATTAAATGCTTGTGCTCGCCATGGCCGCCGCGCCGACGATGCTACTCGCAAACACAAACATCGAACTCTTCTTCGCGTTTTCGTTATCGATCCCAAACACGCTCATGTCCCAAATCACGTGCCTCAACCCAGCGACGCCGTGATACACAAACGGGAAACTCAACATCGCTTTCGCTGGAAACACGAGCATTGAAAACTGCGATTTAAACAGTTCCACGGTTTCCGGTACCGCTTCCGGGCCTCCCACGCACGCGATCACGCCCCCTACGCCAACCGCTCCGGACAACACGCACCCGGTGACTCTGTTGGTAATCGAGGACAACGCCACGATCGGAAACTTATAGTGCGCGCTCTTCCCGTCCACGTCCAACACGTCTGGACTCAGAGGACGTTTGTTCAGTAACTCTCGATGGTTTTTCGGTGTGCCTAAAAACGCGGTGCCTCCGGTTTTCGGTTGTCCGTATTCCTCGGGAACTCCCGTTTGACCAATCTTGGATTTTGCACTCGTCGTGAACGACTTTTTCGTGTCGTAATAAAGGTGTCGATGATGATGTTGTGATTGTTTCTGTTGTTCTTGTTCTCGTTGCGAAGTTTGAAGAAAGAAACAAAGAGGGGAGTGGGAGTTTCCGAACTGCTGCTCCTGTTGCAAAGCTCTTTTCGCAAACGCTCGACGAAGCATGTTTGAATGTGCGCAACAATAATGTGTCGCGCGAGAGAGAGAGAGAGATTACGATTTGGTTTGATTTTGAAGACACACGAGAGGAGAGAAAAAAAGTCAAGTGTCAAGAAAAAAAAATTATTTCGCCAGAATTTTCCTCTTTTTCGTTCCGTTTCTTTTATAAAATACCGAACTCTTAATCTCCCTCTCAAAACACTTTTGTGTTTTCTGCGAATCGTCACAAAAGAGATTTGAATACGAATAAGAGAGAGAGAGGAAGAGAAAAGAGAGTTGTCGCGTCTTCTTCTTCCTTCTCAGAGAGAGGCAGAGATTTCTTTAACACGGAAGACGTACAAAAAAAGAAGCATCATCACAAACGAGAAATGGCCAGCAGCACAATCCCGAACAACGTCAACTACTCCCTCGCCTCCTCGTTTTCCACGGGGATCCAATCCTCTTTCGTGAACGCGACGACGACAACGAGAGATGATTTAATT
>Ga0209091_10002550_pt1 | contig 15287 bp, 10 predicted proteins | sample ArcticOcean_MG_C_6_FD_187438 | JGI IMG/M metagenome (GOLD analysis project Ga0209091, IMG submission 187438) | Marine microbial communities from western Arctic Ocean - ArcticOcean_MG_CB8_128 (SPAdes) (version 2) | ecosystem: Environmental > Aquatic > Marine > Oceanic | place: Arctic Ocean...
CAGAGACTTTTGAAATTTTGGGAACTGCCCCCGCAAAGCTCTGGGAAACTCATGAGCTTGCTCGCGGTTTAAGCGGCGACTATGTGGGCGAACTCAACTGGGTCGCAGCTCGACTCGGGGGAGCCGATACGAAGGCAAACCGCGATGTCTACGAGGCAGGTGCTGCGGTTATGGGAACCTACGAACGCGGCGACGGCTGGGTCTTCACGACCGGGTGCACCGACTGGGCCTATGGACTGGTCAACCCGGTGGTCTCACAGATCACCCGCAATGTCATCGATCGTGCCCTAGGTGCGAGCTAAGTAGGGAACCTATTTACGCGTCGCCCTATCGCCATGGTGCTATGTCATCGGGGGTCATCGATTCGACCAGCAGCGTTATGCGGGAACCCCTAACCGGTCGTACGCCGGTGCCAGTGCCTGAAGCTCTGGCATGACTTCTTTTGCGAACAGTCGACAGCTTGCTTCAGCATCTGCCATGGGCATGCCGCCATAGCTGAAGACGGCCATGAAGCCATCGTTGTAGGTGTTGTCCTGAATGGTCATTACCTTTTCTTTGACCTGGTCGGGTGTACCCCAAACCTGTAGACCGAGGAAGAAGTCGGTCATCCGATCCTTCCCGCCTGGCTCATTAAGACGGTCGAACATTTGGCCGTGGAACTCGTAGCCCTTGGTGTTCTTTAGATGGTCTTTATCGAACTCGTAGTGGTCAACAATGGAGTCCCAGTACGCACCGATGTATTCGCGAGCCATGGTTTCTGCTTTGTCGGCCGACTCGTCGACATAGGTCCAGCCTGCGACCATCGGGGTTGGGGGTTCCTCCCCAGTCGCATCGCGGAACACGCTTCGGTATTGCGCGAGTTCGTCTCGGACGACCGACCACGGTTTCTGGGGAACGATCAGGAGGCCAACACCCATCTTGGCCATAATTTCGGCAGACTCGCTCGAGACAGCGGCGGCATAGGCCCGGCCACGGAAGCTTTTGCTGGGACGGGGCCGAATGTCCTTGCGCGGTTGGCGAACGAACTCACCGTCATATTCGACCCAGCCCTGCTCGAGACCCGTGAGCAACATGTCGGCCGTCTCAGCGAAGCGTTGACGGGCTTCCGGCATCTCAACACGGAATCCCTCAAACTCGACGCGACCGGTCCCGCGACCCATTCCGATGATGACCCGGCCATCAGACAGGTTGTCGAGCATGGCTATTTCTTCGACGACTCGGATTGGGTCGTGCCAGGGAAGAACGCACACCATGGACCCGAGCTGGATGTGCTCGGTGCAACCGGCCATGTAGCTCAAAAATTGAAACACATCAGGACACATCGTGTAATCGGTGAAGTGATGCTCGACGCTCCAAATGGAGTCATAGCCGAGTGGTTCAGCTAGTCGTGCAAGCGCAAGGTCCTGTTTGTAGACCTGGCTGTCGGGAATCTTCTCGCCCGGATTTTGAAAGATGACTGACATTCCGACATGCATGGTTGAACCTCTGGTTTCACAATGGGGAGTATTTAGCAATGGTAATGAACGCTACGAGCGTGGCGCGGGCCGAACGAGTTGACCTGGTAATGAGGTGCGGGCTGCGTCGACCGGCACACCGTCGCACTGGATAGGAACGCCGTTGACTAGCACATGCCTGATGCCCACCGGAGCGTCAGCGGTGAGCCTTTCGGCATTTGCGGGAAAGTCGCGTACCCTTCGGATCGGCCCAGGATCGACGGTCGCCGGGTCGAAGACCGTGATGTCGGCCCAATATCCGGGCCGAAGATAACCGCGGTCTTCAAAGCTCATAAGGTCGGCCTGTTGGCCTGTGAGTTTGCGGATGGCCGTCTCGATCGGCATCACACCGCGTTCACGAACCCAGTTGCCGAGCAGGTCGGTGGCTTGTGGTGCGTCGCATAGTTGGCCAACGTGGGCACCAGCATCGGAGAGGCCGAGGGTCGTATGTTCGTCTTGTAGCAGCTTGGTAATGCCGTCGATGTCGTCGTTAGCCAGAACAACCTTGATGCGCAGCATGAGATCAGGTTCAGCCAGGGTCAGTTCCATCAGCATGTCGAATGGATCGAGTCCAGCCTCGTCAGCTAATTCTGTAACGCGCCGGTCAACGAGTTCGGGGTTTGCCCCTGACATCATGACTTCCATGGTGTCCCACCTCGGCACGAGCATGCGCGGCGCATTCCATGCTTCGCGGACACGAGCCCGCCAGTCGGGGTCGGCAAAGGCCGCACGGCGGGCCTTTATGGACCCACCTGCAAGTTCGGCAAAGACCGGATTTGTGTTGAGCGTGAACGGCTCGACCATAGTCATCGAAAAGCTCAAGGGTCGACACGTAACCTGCGGCCAAACTTCAGCGCCGTCGGCCCACCCTTGACGGTTGATCTCGAGCGCCTTGAGATGTCCACCTGCGGGATTGGTCAGCACCGCCGTATAGGTGAAGGGAATGCCGATCTGTTTCTGGAGTGAATAGTTCTCTCGCAGCGACAGATTCTCGCCGCCGTTGACGCCAATAATGCCGCGCCCCGTCGTAGCGACTGCGGCGAACAATGCCTCGATCTCGGCTCGGTCGGCCCATCGGCTTGGGATTGGGCTGCCATCGGCGCCGATATGGGTGATGGCAAAACTGGTGGCGAAACCAACAGCACCCGCTTCCATCGCCTCGATAATCATGGCCGTCATGAGGTCAATTTCGTCTTGGGTGGCAGGCCGGCCGATGGCTTCGTCGCCCATGGCGTAGAGTCGGACAGCGGTGTGTCCGATGTAGGCGCTGTAGTTCAGCATCATGCCATGGCGTTCGACTGAGGCCAGATACTCGGGGAACGTCTCAAAGTCCCACGGCACGCCCTCGAGGAGGGTGGCCGGGTTCATGTCTTCGACCTTCTCCATTGTGTTTGCCATTAATTCTCGATCACCCGGACGCACCGGAGCGATTGAAAACCCGCAGTTACCGCCGACGACCGTCGTGACGCCGTGAAAGCACGAAGGGCTCAGTGCAGGGTCCCAGAAAATCTGCGCGTCGTAATGAGTGTGGATATCGATGAAGCCGGGCGCGACCACACATCCCTGCGCATCGAGAATTCGATCGCCTGTCAGGTTTTCGCCGATAGCGGAGATCTTCCCGCCGACGACGGCAACATCGGCCCGCCGCCCCGGTGAACCAGATCCGTCGATCACGGTGCCTCCCCGGATGATCAACACGGTGTCAGTCTCTTTCGCACTCATCACAACGCCCCTTGGTGGTTAGCCTCTTCAGCCAATCGTTCCAACATAGATCAGTACCTACGCGCGCGGCACAAAGCGTTAAAAACGAGCAAGAGAGATCCAGGCCGATTTCGCCACCGCAGGCACGCAGCGCCTAGAGGCAGCGGTCATTATGGACAGCTCGCACTGCCTGCGTAGGCGAGGCGAGACTCGGCAGATTTTGACGCCTCCCGCCCCGGGTCAGCCATGGTGTGTCCCTGGTCGCAAGCCAAGCGGAACTCATTACGCCTGAACAAGGCTAGATGGGGTGGTGGCGGGATGAACGACAGCCTCGGTCCTTGGTACCGACGTTTTGTCAAACCTCGTACCCGCCCATGTCTCAAATGTTGCGCTATTACTTATGAGGACGCGGTGAGGGTTCATGAAGGTTTTGGTCGCGCTCGGCCCATCGACTGGCGGCGATGGCGAGAGCCATAAAGATCACGATGGCAAGGCTGAAGGGCAGGACGGAATCGTTGAGCTGAGCATCGACGATGGCGCCAAGCAGAGCGCCGCCTGCAGTACGGATTGCACCGGTAAGTGCGGTTGCGGTGCCTGCGACCGCCCCCATTGGCTGAAGCGCAGCGGTGTTCAGATTGGGCATGAGGAACATGAACATGGCCAGCATTACGCCTAGGAGCGGCATATAGATCCAGAACGATGGCCGCCCGTCACTCAGCATGGCGATCGCTAGCAGTAGTAGCCCCATCGCCATGGCGGCCATAAGCATGACGCGAATGAGTCGATACATGCCGAAGTGGCCGACGACTTGTCCGTTAATGATCGCCCCGACGCCAAACAGGATTGCCACCGCGCCAAAGATGATGGGGAACTGATCGCCGCGGTCGAAGATGTCGCTAATGATGCGTTCGGAGCTGCCGAGATAGGCCGTGAAGATTGCCTGAAGGAACAGCGTGGCGATGGTGTAGCCGAGCGTCATTCGGTTACTGACGACCACTCTGAAGCCAGCAACGATTGAGCTGACTTCTAGCTCTCGGCGATGCTCGGGGCGAAGCGTCTCGTTCAGGCGTGAGGTCCACAGCATGATGACGAGTGACCAAATGACGCAGAACCAGAACAGTGACTGCCAGTTGAAGATCCCGATCAAGATCGCGCCTAACGACGGGGCGAATACGGGGACCAAGACAAAGACCGCCATGATCTGCGACATTGCTTGCGCCATCTTGGAGCCTTCGAAACTGTCACGCACGATGGCAATAGCTACGACCCGGGTACCGGCCGCTCCGACACCCCAGACGAAGCGGCCCATGAGGAGCCACAGGAAGCTTGGGGCTAGGGCGGACATGACCGCACCGAGTGAGTAGATCCCAATGCTGTAATAAAGGATCTTCTTACGACCGAACCGATCTGTAAGGGGCCCCCACACGATCTGAGCGACCGCCAGACCCAGGAAGAACACCGTGATTACCTGGGAAACCTGGTTGGAGTCATCGGCCAGGTTAAATGCACCCCGGATCTCATCGAATGCGGGCAGCAACAGATCGATACCCAGTGCGGTGAGTGCCATCAGCGATGAGATCATTACGAGCAGCTCTTTTGGGCCGAGGCCGCTACGCAAAGGACCGGCTTCGAGCGTGTTGTTCACCGTCCTGATGCTAGTCATTGGCGGTGCTACTGATCGTTTTGCATTCGTCTGAGGTCCCCAAACTGGTGCCAGAGGTGTCCGTTTGTCGGAGCACGGCCTGCTTCCATCCCAGCACAAAGCCCCCCGTTGATTCGTGTGGACTGGAGCCCCTCGCTCTAGGCCGCACGGTGCCCGTCATCGTTTAAGACGCTGCCCCTTGAGCGTCGGTCTCAACGGAAGTCGTGTTCTTGGGGCGATGTCGTCTGTCGCACCTTCCGAGACGTCAACCAGGAGTCGAACTTCTGACCAGCGCGATTGTGGTTGGCTGTGCCGGACTGGCTTCTTCGAACCAGGCGATCAACCGAGATCGCCGGACTCGTTGTGCGATTAGATGCCGCGATAGGTCGGTTCGCGCTTCTGAAGGAATGCCTCCACGCTCTCCTGGTGATCTTCTGTCTTGAGGAGGTCGTCGAGGCGGGGCAAAAGGAATGCTCGGAGCTCGTTACCCTGACTTGCCCTGCTCATTCGGAGCGCTTTCTTCGCCGCCTGAACCGCCAACGGAGCGTTTACCGTAATTCGCTGGGCCAGAGCGTGGGCCTCGCCCAAGAGTTGGTCGTCGGGAACGACTCGGCTCACTAGTCCGATCCTCGCCGCCTCGTGTGCGTCCACCATGTCACCCGTGAGCAGCATCTCAGCGGCCGCAGCGTGGCCAACTAGACGTGGCAGAAGTTCGAAACTGTCAGGACCAGCGACGATCGCTCTCTTGATGAACATCTCGGAGAATCGCGCGGATTCTGCGGCGATACGGATGTCGGCCAACAGGCTCAGCTCCATCCCGTAGCCCACCGCAGCGCCGTTCACCGCAGCGATAATCGGCGTATCTGACTGGGCCATGGGTATACCAGGCAGCTCCAGTTCGCCGGTTCGGATTCTCCTGGCAAGCTCTTCGGCGCCTGCTCCTAAGAGCTCCTTGACGTCGTCGCCAGTACAAAAACCTCGCCCCCGGGCCGTCCAAATAATGGCCCGTATCTCGGGGTCAGCATCGGCCTCTCTGAAGAAGCGGGAGAGCATCTCGTAGGCCTCGTAGTTGAGCGAGTTGTAGGCCTCGGGTCGGTTGATGGTGATCGTGGCAACATGGTCGGCAACTTCAAACAGCACAGCATCGGTCATGTATTGATCCTTAACCACAAAGCCAGGTCGGCGCAAACGGCTCAGATCACCGACTTTCCGGGTGCTATCACGCTGTTTGGTCCAGAACTCATCGAAGAGGTGGACCGTAGTTGTCGGTGTGGGACCTCCCAGGAATGCACCGTCAACGACGTCTCAGTACTGTTTCCCCGCACACTCTGGGAGTGTCAGGGCATCCGGCCTAGTGGTGTGGCTCTAGACATGCTGAGTAGTGTTGATGGTTAGTGGCGGGGCGCTCGAGTAGCTCGGCCGTTCCAACAGCCTCGGTGCCAGTGACGGCGAAGATCGACGGCGTCGGGTGGCACGGCAACAATATGACCAACGCCACGTTCGATGTCGCGGTTGCAGCCGGGGCAGAGGTATCTCTTGACAGCCTGGTAAGGCTGTACAAACGCGGTGTTAGCGTCGGCCCAATAGTCGACGGTGGTTCGCTTCGCCATGCCCATCCAGTGTGCCGGGCCAGACAATGGCCGCGGGCGCTTTGAATCAAAGAGTAGCCCCACGACTCAGTTCATAGAGGGCCGCACGCCTCACCTGCAGATGGTTCTGGAGCGCTACGCCTGTTGGCTAGCAACGCTCGTGGGACGCTGGCCTAGGGGCGGATCGACTCGTCATGCCAGATGAACTCGACTCCGGCATCGGTCAGTCGGCTGACCGACTCAGCGAAGACCGGGTGGTTCGAAAAGCCGTCGCTCATTTGTGGTTCGATGGTGATGGGCACCTGTCGAGCGATCGCCTCGCAGGCCAGACCGCTCACCATGTCATCGGCAAGGCCAAAGGCGATCTTGTTGATGCTGTTGAACCCAGCGGGGGCGATCACGATCTTGCTGCCCAGCGGTTCGAAGAGCGCCTCGCCGTAGACCCTCATCCGGCTCTGAATTGGGTGCCCTGTTATCTGAGCTGCCTTGTCGGTATCAAACCAGTGCAATGCCCGTTCGGTGGCTACCAGGCAGACTTCCCACCCCGCGCCTTGTTCGGCTGAGATGCGCTCGATGGTTCGATCGGCCCCAGGAACTGCACAGACGCCCAGATAAAGAACCTTGCCTTCAGCTGATCCGAAACTCGTCATGTAGTCCATCATCTCGCGCGTTTGGCCGCGACAGTGCAGCGACCTTGAACAATGTAATCCTGCAACGAACGCCGCGGTGAGAACATTGAAGCTGGTCCCTACGTCCGGTTCAGCGGCCAACATTTTATGGTGTGCCTAAAATGTTGGCATCCTGCCGGTTCCAACTACCACAAAGAGACGCGGAGTGGCGTCGCGCTGTCGGGATCCCGCGTTCGGTTTCGACTGATTCCGGTCGTCGGAAGTTGTATGGGCTTAGGGGCCAACTATCGCCTCATGGTGCAGCGCTGACCTCAACGAGGACGTCGCAAAATGTTGGGCCACCGCCCAAGTCGCCGACGCTGTCGCTGGTAAGGGCGTTGGCCCCTTGGCCTCCATCGAGCCAGCGGCCGAATGGCACCACAACCACACCGGGCAAAACCTTGTCGGTGATCGTAGCTAGTCCGGTCACGCGTCCCCGATCGTTGTGCGCAGAGATCCGGTCCCCATCAGACACACTCCGCAAGGCTGCATCGACAGGATGGATCTCGATACGAAGCTCGGGTTCAAACCCTCGGAGGACGGGAAGGTCACCGTACGACGAGTTGATACTGCGTGATCTTTTTAGTGTGAGCAGTCGTAACGGATACCGCTGGGCAAGGTCTGGCTGCGATATCGGACTTTCCGCTGGTGCCACATAGGACGGCAGAGCACCCAGTCCGAATGCCACATCGAATTGGTCTGATTGAAACTCAAACCGGCCATCAGCAGATCCGTCAAAGTTGCCGTTTGAATAAGGAACCTCGCCACCTGGATGTTCCACTCGAACAAAGCCCTCGGAATCGAGTCGCTCGTACGTCGCTCCCAGCGCTTCACCCGTCGAGCCGTCCAGACAATGGCGCATCAATTCGTCGTCAGTCATAGCGAAGATTGGGTTGTCGTATTCCATGGCCGCTGCAAGCAGTCTGGCCACTTCGCTATTTGGCTTCGACTCGCCGATCGGCTTGATAGCGGCGCGGTTGAGTGCCACGTAGTTGAAGCCCCATGATCCAACCAGATCTTCGTGCTCGAGCATCGACGGAGCCGGCAAAACAATATCTGCGTACCTGGCGGTATCGGTCAGGAACAGATCGTGGACGACCGTGAACAAGTCATCTCGTTCTAACCCCGTAATGATCTTGTTCTGGTTGGCGGAGATGACCGCCGGATTCGAATTCCACACCATGAGCGCCTGGATCGGCGGCTCAAACGTTTCATCGGTGAGTGCCTGGCCAAGTTGAATCATGTTGACACTCCGCGTGTCAGAGTTGGCCGAGCCCCACATCTTTTCTCGACCGAGTAGCGACATCGTTCTGGCATTCATGATGCCTCCGCCGCGATGGCGCCAATGTCCGGCGAGCGCTGGTAGGCACTGAATCGACCGAATAGCCATCCCTGCTCCAGCTGCACGTTGCATACCCACACCAAACCGGATGGCGGCAGGCGTCGCGTCTGCGTAGCTGCGTGCAAGGCCTGTGATTTGGTCAACCGTCAGGCCAGTCTCGGCAGCGGTCCGGTTCGGCGTCCACTCAGCGGTCGCTTGCTCGAATACGCCGAAACCGCTGGTGAAACGTTCGACATAGTCGTGGTCAACGAGGTCCTCACTAATCAAAATCTGAGCAAGACCCAAGGCCAGAGCCCCGTCAGTTCCTGGAGTGATTGCGAGATGATCATCAGCCCGTTGGGCCGTGGCTGAGCGGTATGGGTCGATTACCACCAAACGTGCGCCCTTTTTGCGCGCGGCCCGGATGAGATCCCAGGTGTGGACCGAAGTCGACACAACATCGATGCCCCAACAGATGATCAATTCTGCATCCACCAGTAACTCCGGGTCAGCCTGCATCGCTCCCAATGCTGCGTTGATTGCAAGTGCCTGGCCACCGCAGATCCCGCGCTCTAGTTGGCTTGCGCCCATGGTGTTGAAGAGCGCGGTCATAGGCCCGAATGCGGACAAAGCGCCCATGTTTCCCAGATAAGAGAAGGGTAAAACTGCCTCCGCTCCGGACTCTGTGATGATGCTCTTCCATCGATCGGTGATCTCAGCGATGGCCGATTCCCAGGAGATGGCCTCGAAGTCACCCGTCCCTTTCGGGCCAGTCCTGCGAAGTGGCGTGGTCAACCGTTTCGGGTCATAGACCCGTTCCAGGTACCGGTCAACCTTTGCGCAGAGATGGCGCCCTGTGATCGGGTGACTCGCGTCGGCACGAATTGAAACTGCGGTCTCATCGGTAACGGTGACCAGAGCGGAGCAGGCATCGGGGCAATCGTGCGTACAAGTGATTCGGATCGTGTCTGGCACAGGGCCAGCCTTGCACATTGTTGCAATATCCACGCTTCCCAAGAGTCTCGTGCCGCTCGCGTGCCAATAGAAAACCGACGTGTCGGATCAAGAATCATCGGCCAACACGATGTACCGAGCAGCCAGAGCAGAGCCACCGCCGTTTGGCCTCGGCGGTCCACGCCCGCAACTGTGTCGGCTGGATACGGATTGATCTGTCCTTAAACGACCGTGCACTAGATGCGGAAGCTATGGGCAATTAGGCCTGGCACCGTCGCTGGGGCGTGTTTACTGATTCAGTCAACGTTGAGACCCGCTACGGGCCTGATGCGGGTCCGGACATCTGACTCTGAGACCCGAAACCATCTAGTGGGTTCAACCGTAGGAACACGCAACGAGTCAGGGAAGGTCAGGATCAGGCACAGCCCTGCACGGGGGAGCCGCTGGCTCTTCCGGCATGGGCTATCAGCGGGACTTGGCAGTGGTGCGTCAGTTTGACGCAGGGTTGGCTCTCGAGTCCACAGCCATGACACGATCGTCGGGAAGGACCATCGTCAGGTCAAAGCCTGTTTCCATGCCCATAACTAGATCCGAAACCAGCTGGCCCGTCATGGGTCCGCGACCGAATCCGCCTGAAGCTAGACCTCCCGCAACAAACAGTCCTTGGAGCCATGGGACGGCCCCAATCAACGGTCTGCCATCGCGGCTAAAGGGCATTGCGCCGGCCCAGGTTCGTTCAATAGACAGGCACCTGACCATTGGTAGTAACTCTCCAACGTGACCGTGGTTCACGGCGATGCCAGTGTCATCGACCTTGCGGTCAGCAGTGAGAACCCTGTCACCGCCAAAGATAATCTCGCCATTTGGACGCTGACGCCCGTAAAGATGTCGGGTAACGCGTCGATCGACAACGTGAGTCAAATGTGGGGGAGTGTGACCATCTGTTTGCTCAGCAGACCAGGCGCGAGACGACTCGGCGGCGGCGATGGCGTGGCGAAGAACCAAGGGCTGAGGCGCCGACGCCCACATCTGGCCGCGCACGCTGACTATTGGCACATCGACACCGACCATCGCGCCAATCTGGGCACACCACGGACCAGCGGCGATGATCACAGCGTCTGCTCCAAACACCTTCTTGGGTGTGCTCACTTCCCAACCGCCACCGACGACCGCAGCGAGAGCTGTGACGGGGCAATCGGTCTCTATGGTGGCTCCGCCAGCGATGGCTTCGGCCACGAAGGCTCGACATGCAGCGACGGGTTCAGCCCGGGCACCAAGTGGGTCAAGAATCGCTCCGAGTAGCTGAGGATCGACAGCTGGTTCGAGTCCGACAAGCTCGCTTGAGGTGACCAGCTCATAGCAGTGCCCGGCCCGTCGGTCGCCATCGACGGTTGCCTTTGCCCAGTTCCACTCATCTTCGGTGCGGATCAGTGTGAGCGTGCCGGTCTGGTCCAGGCCTATGTTCGCGCCATGCATTTTTGATAGGTCTATGTACCGCTCGAGGCTCCCCATCCGAAGCACGTCGTCAATGTCAGGTCGATCGCCCCATCCACCACCGCCGATGATGCCAGCGTTAAGACCGGAGGCCTCTCTCGCAACCGCACCTCGCTCGAGGACGACCACATCGACGCCGCGCTCGGTCAAGGTGAGCGCAGCCGAGACCCCGACAATTCCCGCGCCAATAATGACGACTTTCATGACGTGACAGCGGCACGAGTGTCTGGCCAGTGCCTGCGCTGTTCCGGCCTGGCGCACCATGGTGCCTCTGCACGCCCTGGTCCTGGGCATACCGGCATGCCTCGGAGCCCTGATATGTCGTTCATAGGCCGAGGACCCGCGCCGCGTTGTCATGGAGGTAATTACGTTCAATCTCGGGCGGGAGATCCCACGAGCTCACAATGTGGCGAAGGTCGGTGAGCGGACCGCAATTGGGGTAGACCGAGCCAAACAGGATTTGTCGGCTGCATTGTCGACGGAGTGCGTGGACGTAATCCCCCGATCCGGGAAAGTCGTAATGGATGTACTGGCCCGGCACGGTGAACACGTTGGGCTGCTTGTACAGCACACCGATCGTCTCCCGTACATAAGGCCAGCCACCGTGCTGAATCACAATGGTTAGGTCTGGGAAATCAGTTGCAACATGATCCACATATTCGGGTCGACAGTCGTCCATGTAGGGTCCCAGAAGACAACTCTGGGTGGTCGTGACCAGCATCCCTTGGGCAACAGCTTCTTCATACAACGGGTAAAGCGACCGGTCGTGGAACTGTCGACTGATTCCTGCAGTCGACGGGTCGATCGTCACTCCCTTCACGCCTGCGACGCCGAGTTGTCTGATCTCTAGCGCCGCACGCTCTACATTGCTGGGCTCAACGCTCCCAAATCCGACGAAACGGTCCGGGTTTTTCGCCACTAACGTTTCGACGTTGTCTGCCCCCTTGGGGTCAAGGCCTCGAATACTGGTCGGCCCTGGCACGCCAATCACGCCCATAAAGATGCCGGCTGCGTCCATCTCCTCGAACATCAACTCCGTTGATTGCTGTTCAAAGGAAGGTGTCGGTTCGAGCATCATCCGCTGCAAGTAATGATGGGTGGTATCTCTGGTCCAGCTCTGGGCCCCAATAGGCCGAAACCGAAAATCTATGACATCGTCCATCTCGCGATCCTAGATGCACTCGCCTTCTAGAGGATCGGAACGGGTGGGTCGCCTCACGGGTCATTGCCTCGTTAGCGTCGTTAAACCACGAGTGGACCAGCTTCAGACGGCCGTTACTGCTCCATCTGCAACGAACTCGCTACCGCTACTGAAGCTCGACTCATCCGAGCCGAGGAACAACGCGAGCATCGCGATCTCCATCGGGTCCGCGGCGCGTTTGAATGGCGTCGACCTGGCTAGCTTCTCGAGACGAGCATCGTCATGGCTCGCCACTTCGTGGATCATCTCGGTCTCGATCATGCCGGGATGAATCGAGTTGACTCGAATACCGTGTCTCGCCAACTCGAACGCCGCGGTCTTCGTCATGCCGGTAACAGCAAACTTCGAGGCGCCATACCCGATCGAGTTCGGAGCGCCGACCAGTCCGGCGATAGAGGAGATGTTCACGATCGATCCTGACTCCTGGGCAATCATGGCCGGTGCCACGGTTCGCATGCCGAGAAACACGCCAATGGTGTTGATGTCGAGCAGACGGCGGAAGTCGTCGAGCGTGTGGTCGATCAACTTTGCGCGGTGGAAGATACCTGCGTTGTTCACCAGGATGTCCACGCGACCGTGGGCCTCGAGTGTCGTGTCCACCACCCGCTGCCATGCCTGTTCGTCGCTGACGTCGTGTTGGAGGAACGTCCCGCCGCATGTCTCAGCGGTGGCCTGGCCCTCCTTTGTGAGCACATCGGTGAGCACCACGGTGGCTCCCTCCTGGGCGAAAAGCGAGGCTTCGGCAGCACCCTGGCCCCTTGCTGCTCCCGTAATGATTGCCACTTTGCCATCGAGTCGTCCCATAGACGCGACGCTAGTCCGCAGCCAAGGCCTCGGGCACACTCGAGTTGCGTCGATCGGCGATCCTGGAGATCTGCATGTCCAAGCAGCATCGACAACTCCGGTGGGCATCCTGCGATAGAGCGCCGGGAGGAGCGCATCGCTCTTGCGATGGCCAACTGGTTCGAGTTCAGCGTCAGTACAAGTTCGCGGCGTGCCTTTTGGGATTGCCGGTGGGGGAGCGCTCAGTGGATGTTGTGCGGTCCTCACGGGCATAGTTCCGACAGGCCGACCAGAGCCTTTGCCTGGCCGTTGTATTAAGTGACGGGTTGGGCCTTCATATGTTGGCTGACCTTTGGTGCAACGTCGTGGCGTAGACGCTTTAGTGAGTTCTCCCACATTCCATCTGCTGCCTCGTCGTCGTGTCCGACGCTCACCAGCGTGCCGAAAGGTCCGAGGAAGTCGACCATTTCGTTGAGCTTGGCTGTGACTGTCTCTGGTGAGCCAGCGATTACACACTTCTCGAGGGATTTGTCGACCCGGTACCGCTGGTTCAGTTCTGTGATCGATTCGCCTGGTTCTTCGTTGAGGCGCGGGATGTCGCGGACCCCACCTAGGTAGCGAAAATAGAAGGCGAATACACCATCGGGGTCGGCCAAAATTTCCTCGGCTTGAGCATCGGACTCGGTGACCAGGATGTTACGACAGACCCGCCAGATTGAACGGTCAACGGGAAGATCTAGAGCGTTGCGGACCTCGGTATAGGTGTCCCACTGTCCCTTGACCGTAGAGAGCGGCACAAAGTTGGCTGAAATGGGGATGAAGGAACGTTCGGCTACGAGTTTCACGGTGTCCCCTTTTGGCGAGGACAACGCCATTGCGAATGGCGGGTGGGGTTGCTGGAGCGGTTTGGGTAGTTGGCCGACGCCGTAATCGGTCCAGATCTGGTCGTGGAGCGTTGCCTGCCAGTGAGCGCCTCTCAAGTTGACTGGAGCATTGGTTGTCATTACCTCGATAACCATGTCGATCGACTCGCGAACAAGCTTCACTCTCTCGGCCATATCGGGGCGTCCCAACAGTTCTCCATCGCTGGCTAAACCGCCAGGTCCGACGCCGAGCATCAGGCGGCCACCGCTGAGCTGATCAAATAATGCGGCCTCGGCAGCGACCACCACTGGATGACGGTGACCAAGATTGATCACCCCAGTGCCGAAGCGAATGTTCTTCGTCTGTTGAATCAGTGTTGCCAGAAAAATTAACGGCGCCGGAATTGGCTCTGCCTTAGAAGACAAGTGCTCGCCCATCCAGACCTCGCTGAACCCGAGCTCGTCGGCAAGCAGAATGGTCTGGCGGTCCTCCTCGAGGGACTGACCGAATGGTTTGTCCGGGCGGTGCAGCGGCATGAAGAACAGTCCGAGATCCATCTGCCGAGTCTGTCACGGAGCTACCGGGTTGCTAAAACTGCCGAACCGAATCAGTCCAGGGTGGCGAACGTCGACAGCCATCTCTAGCACGACCTCTTCTCTGAGGACACCCTGAGTGTGGAGTTCGTGACGGCGAGTCGTTGGGCAGTTGGCTGGAGGGGGCTACCAGCACAGTCACTGAAACACCGTCATAACGGCGGATCAGGCCTTTGACACACGGATAATATCAGTTATCCGTGTGTCAAAGGTGATTGTCGGGCGAGACACATGGTGTCGTACGTATGCACCGGCGCCCTGTGCAACGACAATATGCACATCGGCAACGACGTGATTGCCGCCTCAAGGGCACGCACTGTTCCACCGGATTCACTGGACTCCCGGTGATCTAGGGATCTGGCGGCTCGATATGGGCACGGTTAGCAACTCTAGACAGCACGGTCCTAGCCCTCATGTTCGCGTTCAGACGCCGGCAACACCCATCAACCAAACCGAAACTGGGCGCCATGCCGGCGAAGAGTCGGACACACCGATACACGGATAATTACAGGACAATTGGTCTCGTGGCATGCGGCTATGGACCGAGCCCATGACGTTTGCTATCTGGCCCTGCTCTAGCGGAGACCTTTTGTGGGCGTGCGGTCCAGGTTTGTCGAGAGACATTGCCAAAAGTGCCGAAGGGTTGGTTAACGTCACACCGTTCAAACCTTGACTCCACCTCAATCGTTCGCGAACGACCGCCGCTACCAACGCCTTCTGCTGCTCATCGTGATGTTGGCCGTGACTGCGTTCGGCTCGTTGATGACGCTTATCACGGTCGCACTCGATGACATCGGTGCAGACCTCGGCGCTTCGCGGGTAACCATGACATGGGCCATCACCGGCCTTATGCTGACTATGGCCGTGGCGACGCCAACGGCAGGAACCCTCGGTGATGTACATGGCCACCGGAAAATCTTGCTCATAGGGCTGATTGGTGGCGCAGTCTCCACGTTGCTTTGCGGGCTGGCTTGGAATGCTGCA
>Ga0209091_10002555_pt1 | contig 15275 bp, 7 predicted proteins | sample ArcticOcean_MG_C_6_FD_187438 | JGI IMG/M metagenome (GOLD analysis project Ga0209091, IMG submission 187438) | Marine microbial communities from western Arctic Ocean - ArcticOcean_MG_CB8_128 (SPAdes) (version 2) | ecosystem: Environmental > Aquatic > Marine > Oceanic | place: Arctic Ocean...
ACTCCAAGATAGGATGAGCATATCAAATAAAGGAGTTGAGCGTCAGGATAAATTCAAAATGAGTGATGCGGCTGCCAGGGCAAGAGTAGATTCTTTCAATAACTCTAGAGCCAACATGGGACTTCAGAATACAATGGGATTAGTTAGGACAGCAGCATCTGTAGCTGGAGCAGGAGCAACTGGAGGTGCTAGTCTTTATGTACAAGCTGCATTAAAGTTGGCTGAACAAAAAGCAGAAAGGGATAGACTTGCAATGGAAAGAGAAGGAGGAGGTGGCAGTTCATTTGATATTAAAGATACCCAAAAAGACAGCCCAGCTTTATGGTACAACGAAAATAATGATTATAGTTCTATTGGTTAGATAATTAATAAACAAAAAATACAAGGTGATAACATGGCAATACAATTTGGTAATTTAGATAGAGAGCTTGCAGATAGGCAGAATGTTATTAAGGAGGATGCTGCTCGCCAATACAGAGGGAGCCGTGACACAATGAAATCCATCACTGATCTTGGTCAGACAATCTCAACTGAAGTAAAAAGTTATAAAGCTAATCAACGTGAGGATGAAAGAATTAAGTACAACATGTTGAGGAATGAAGAATCAGATGATATGAATAGGGAAAAACATGGTATGTACATGATGAAGGGTGAGTTGGATGCCATGAATGTTATGAGGAAGTCTAGTGTAGATGCTTGGAATCTTAAAAAATGGAAGGGTGGTACAAAGAAACAGGCAAGGACTAGTTATGATGAGATCGTAGCAACATGGATGGATGATGCATTAAATAGTGTTGACCAGAAGATAAGAAAATATCCAAGTCTTTATAGTCAAGATGCTAGAAATGCAGTTATAGCAATGGAAGATAGGATTGGGAATAAAGATTATGACATCGGTTCTGAACAGCATAAGCAAGACCTACTAGCAATTAGCAAACATACTCCTGTATCAATGATGAAATGGTCAGTTAATACTGGCTTGTATGATGACTCAGATTATGGTGACCCAAATGCTGAGAGTGATGTGATGATGACTCGCATTATAAATAAGTATTCTTCTATCACTGGTATGAGTGTGCCTGATGCTACTGACATGCTTAGTAAGCAGAAGAGTAATACAAAATTTGTTGGCAACTATGACCCTTTCAGAAAAGACTCTGGTTTATCTTCAGGAGATACTCCTGAAATAGAAGATACTTCTGATCAATTTTCATCAATTGTTGGCCCAAAGGTTATTGAAAATACTAATCTAAAAATAGAAGCAGAAGATGGTGGGGGAATAAAGAACACTCGTGGCGGGTTATTTGGTGTTAAAACTACATCCTTTAAGACTAAGGATAATGATGAGGTAGTAACCCCAGATACAGATGAGGTAGTAACCCCAGATACAGATGCCACAAATGACAATCTTTTTAAAGGTTCAGGTTCAGGTCAGCTTCCTGATGATAGTGTAGTTAGTAATAAAGATGACGCAACTGTTGTGAAACCAGATGCAGATGCTCCAGCATCAAGATCTTCAGATACGTGGTGGAAGAGTCTTTTTTTGGAGTCTAGGGATTTAAGTGGGACTGATAGTAATATCAATGACCCGTTAGCTACAACAGCAAGCTCAACAGATAAGCAGGCTTTTATTAAAGCCAACACGCCTAAGACTGATAGCTATAAGCCAAAGCAGTTAGTACTTGACCCTGCTCCTTTTGAAATGACACAATCACAAGTACTCCAGAACCTTAGGACATTAGAAGATAATGGGTTGTCTGGTGGGTTACCAATAGACGATAATAAAAGAGTGATTGCTGCTGGCTCAGTAGATGCAAATTTATTAGTTGGTAGAGGTGATGCCCGGTCAGATAATGCAGATGACATTATTGAAATGCTGGGGATAACTGATTCTGGTAAAAAGAAAGAATGGAAAAGCTATCTTATGTCTGACTCAGTTAATTCTGATTATGGACATGGTAAGAAGGGCAAACTAACCACAGATCAGGAGTATAAGAGACTGCAGTTAAGGCTTACTTCCAAACAGACAGACACGTTAATGGGTTGGGCTTACAATAAATCAATGAAAGAAGTAAATAATAACTTTGGATTTAATGAGAATACATACAAAAAGGATCAAGGAGGTGTGCCATATCTTAAACATATAATTGGAGACATGGGATACAGGCATGGTTCTAGTTTTATGAAGAAGGGTGACTCTGGAAACTATCCTAAATTTGGCAAGGCGGTTCAGGATTTAACTGAGGCAACAAATCCACAGGATCAGTTAGTAGCATACAATAAAATGGATAAAGAATTATTTAGTACTGGTATTTATTCTGATTTACAAGAAGGGCCTGATGGGAAGTATAAAAAAAATGGTGGTACAAATCGTTTTAAATTCCTACGGGACAGGATGGATAAGCTAAAAAGCTGGATCACAAGAGGTCAATATACTGGTAATAAAATTACAAAGTATGATCCTGAAGGGGAGCGTAGAAAAGCTGAGAAAGAAAGGCTAGATAAAGAAATAGAAAAAGCTTGGATTATAAATCAAGGAGCAAAGGATAGATTTAAGGAGTATGATAATTCAGCAGAAGGAATTATTAATAATCAAAGTGATCCACAGTGGAAACAATATGAAGGATATACCCCAGTTTGGTAGATTAAAAGGATAACTATGGCAGAATATAGCGGATTAAGAAGGTTCCCGGCTGAAGAGAGGGGAATGCCTCGTCCTCAGACAGAAGACGATGCCTTACTTAAATATGAGAATAAACTAAATTCAGAATTGAGCCACTTCACTAATCCTTATGAGAGGTGGAGAACTAAGAGAAGAATAGTTGGGCGTGACTTTGCTAAATCAAGACCTAATCATACTCAAGAGGAGTTAGATAAGGTCTATACTGCAATGAGTCTTGATAGCAGTAGCAGTCCTGGGGACTTCGATAGGGGTGATGGGTTCTTTAGTAGTCTTAGTAGAGCAGGGTCTCTTGCTTTAAACAGTGCTGGAAGTTTAGTTGATGTTGCTCAGATGAAGGCTGCTGAGTTAATGGGAGACACTGAAGAGGTGATGACCCAGCAACAACAGCTTGATGATAGTGCAGTTGAAAGCGGGATCATCCAAAGATTTGAAGAGCAAAGTGGTGATGGAAAGAATGCAGTAACTCAGTTCCTATTTGATGTTGCAGCTTCAGCTCCAATTATGGTAGGAATTATGGCGGCAGGTACAGGATTAGGTATGGCTGCCGGAGCTTTAGGTGCACCTGTATGGTTGGCAGGCTTACTTGCTTATGGAGTTGTTGACTCCTTATCAGAGATGGGGTTTAACTATGCTGATATAGTTACTGATAAAGATGTTCGTAAGAAGATGGAGGTTGCTCTAGGTGGTGAGGAGTTAAACGAAGCATCTATGGAGGAGATACGTATTAAAGTACAAGAGCTTCTCATGGATGAGGCAGATAGCAGTGCTGCCAAGGTTGGCATCGCCAACTTTATGAACCCTCTTAATTTCTCTCCAGTAGGGGGTAAGTTTTCTAAGTTGATGAAGGCTGGCAAAGGCAGGATGAATGCTATAGGCAGGAAGGCTGTTGGCACTGGTGTACGTGAGTCCATTGAGGAATTTGGACAGTCATATGGGTCACAGTATACTGCAGCCGAAGCAAAGATGGCAGGTATGGAGAGGGCTGGTGTTCAAGATGTACCAGAACTTAAGGCAAGCTGGAAGAGGGCAGGGTACGAAGCACTGATGGGTCTTGCTGTAGGTGGGCCTATTGGAGTCGTTAGTGGGTCGAAAAATTATAGTGATTATGTTTCAGGCAAGGCTAATATTGTTGAAGAAGGATTGTCAAGGGGTGAGCTTGTATATAAAAAGCCAGGGGACAAAGACTTTAAAGGCAAAGGGCCGTTACGATTTATAACACGGAGGGAAGTAGATGCTGGTGATGCTGCCCACTTCAAAGCTTTCCGTGACAAGTTAGATAAGCGTGAAAAGAAGATTGTAGACGAAGAGTTGGAAGTAATGAGGGAAGGTGAAGATCTTTTTGCTGATAAGTCTTCTCCTGAAAAATTAGATCTTCGTGAAAAGAATGCGAAAGCCTTCAAGGAATATTTAGATAACCCACCTCCTGCTGTTGAAGAGACAGAGACAACTCCTGAAGAAGGGGCATTGGAGTTTGAGGATTTAACTGTTGAGAAGTTATACAATCAAACACTTAAGAGGCCGGAAGCAATAAGAACTGAAAGAGAGAACATTACTTTAGAAGTAATAAATGATAATCCAGATGCCTCCTGGTCAGATATAAATAAACTTATTGGTGCTGTGTCCCGTGATAGAAGGACTGAAGCTAAGGCTGCACCTAAGAAGGAAGGTAGGTTTAGTAAGATGGATGTTGCTCCCAAGAGAGAGGGCATCTTTAGTAAGATGAGTCTGCCTACTGATGCTACCCCTGTTACCGAAGCACAAAATTTACCACCAAATTTACCACCAACTACAGCTCCAATAGAACAGGTTGGTGCAGTACCGGATGCCAATGTGGATGCGGCAGTAGAAGCCACACCAGCAGCACCAGCCCCTACTATGACAGAGGGTATACTTGGTAAGGATGCTTCTGCATTAGAGATAGAGAACGTTCTCAAAGAGTATGCTCAGGGTCGTCAGCTTAAGTATACTGATAAGGAAATACATTCGTTGGTATTGGGAGAGATTAAGAAGTTAAAGTTAAAGAATAAAGGCAGAAAAATTACGACCCCAGGCAAAAAGTTTGGTACGAAGACCACCGAGTATGACATCTCCTATGATAATCGTGTAAATGTAATTGCAAAGATGGTTAATAAGCTGGGACTTACTGTTCCAGATCCTACTGCAGCACCAGTTGAAACAGTTGGGACTACTCAAGCAGCAGTTCCAGTGGTGGTTGATGAGGTAGTTGAAGAGAAGCCATTAATTATCAGGACTAAACCTAATAAACAAAACTTCGATAGCACCAACACAGCACTACCACAGAAGGTAGATGATGCTGATGTCTCCCAGTTTATTAATAGGATAGTAGTAATTGAGACCCCACTTGCTCGTGATAAGAGAAGCTATGTTAGGGTTGAAGGTAGCCCTGATGCTCAGTCAAAGATTGACCGGGAGAAACTAGGACTTAGAGAACCCACTACTGCTACCCCATTAACTTCCAGGATACCTACCACCCTTAGAGCTATTAAATTTATAGGCATAGAAGATGGTAAGATTATTTTCCGGGAGGTTAAGGGTGGAATGAATCAGGATCTCACTGTTCCTAATATACCTGTTAAAAATGTTCCAGTATCTCAAGCAACAGCAGAGAATGCACTAAGGCATCTGCAGACATTGGAAGAGAAATCTTTTATTGGCATTGAGGAAAAAGGAACAGGGAAAAATAAGTTCAATGCGGCAAGCAGTTCTTACCTAACTGTTTATAACAATGAGGAGCTTCAAGAGAGTGAACAGGCAAGAGGGGTAATAGATAGGCAGAATAAAATATCAGCTCTTGAGGTAGAGATGGAGTCTCTGGAAGGTGATATTGAAATTGCAGAGATGAATGCTGATATACTTCAACTAAAAGAAGAGCTTGAAGATTTACTCCCTGAGAAAGTTAAATCTAAAACAAGACTTAAAGAGGTAGAGCCTTCTACAAAAGAACGTCCATCCCTTAATGTCTTAGGCAGAATCCAGCAAACTACTAATGCAAAGATAAAAAATCTAAAAAAAGTTTATGATGCTAACAATAAGAATCTTCCACCTGATGAAATAAACAGGACGTTAGATGATATTGAATCGTCATCTCCAGAAGGGATAACATTTGATCGGACTAACCTTAATGTTTATGAGGATGTAGAGGAGGTTACTACTGGTAAGGGCAAGAAAAAGAAAACTGAATCAGTAAAAAGATTAGCTATAGAACTACCTGTCAAACTTGATATACCTAGCACAGAATTTAAAAATGTATTAAACACAAATGGTTTTGATCTCATTAAAACTGATGGTGATGGAGTTGTAACAATCAGGATTAGTGATGCTGTTCCAAATGTTCGTGGCACTAAGAAGTTTACTGATCCTATCCTTAATCCGATAACTGGTGCAGACATTGAGGCTGATATAAAGACTGAGAAGGAAGAGTATGGAGAAGATCTTGGAGAGAATATTACCAGGGTTTATGATCCAGGTAGGAAGGATGAGTCTATGGCAAGCTCCATTAAGGAGACTAAGAAGGCCGAGGCAAAGCTAGAAGAGGCAAGGCAGGCAGTAGCTGAAGAGGAGGATACTCGTGAAATGGATGCAGAAGAAAGTTCCATGCCGGAAGAGTTGAAGAATTGGAAAAAATCTGCCCGTGAAAAGATGGCTAATTATAATAGCACAATGAAAGGTAATGCAGGTATACCAACTACAAAAGCACTAGAAAAATTAAGGGGTTCACTTGAAGGTAAGGCAAAAGATTTAAGTGATACAGAGTTACTGGAATATCTATGGGCTAATGAGGGTACTAAAAAGAATGGCGGCACTACTGGGACACCGAACATTATAGTAGTCGGTGGTAAAAATAAAAACAAGGTTGGTATAAATGATATTGAGGTAACGCTTAAAAATCAGAAGGCTCCTGCAATTTATCAGCCACAATGGACTAATGCAAATGCTCCATTTAAAAAACTTGCTGATAATTATATTAATAAAACTCCACAACCAGAAGCTAAAAAGAAACTTGTTCCAAAGAGTAAGGCTAAGCCACCTGTTGAAACGGAAGTAGTAAGTACCCCTGTTGCATCACCTATAATCTCAAAGGAAGATCTTATAAATACATTACCTGATGCTGATGCCAATAAAAAAAATAAGGGTAGATGGGCAAAGATTGTATCTAACCCTGAGAATGGATTCACTGATGTATCAACATGGAATGCAACAGATTATCCAGGTACTTCTGGGTTTACTACAGACATTAAAAAAAGATTACCCGGCTCGGAGAAAGGTGTTCCTACAAAACTCACCGGGTTAATTCGTAATAGGATGAGGGACTGGTTGATTGGTCGTGTCCAAACTGAAGAAGATACAGACTCTCTTAAGGCTGAAATGTTGGACAGATTCTGGCCTATCTTAACTGTCCAAGGTCGTAATGATATCAACGAAGCTTTAGTTCGTAAAGGATCTTCTGGAATTCCTGTTGCTATATTAAAAAAAAAATCTAAAATAAGCAAGCCTGCTACTGCTGAGCCTACCCCCATAGAACAAGCCCCTATAAAGCAGGGGTTCATCTCTGAGAACGCTCTCTCTGCCGAGAGATATACCCCCACTAAGTCTCCATCAGTACCAGATGTTTGGTATATTGATCCCACTGAGGTTGGTGGTATCTTCATGCCATATATTAAGACTGGTCAGTTGGTAGAGTACGAATCTTTTGCTGACTCCGTAGAACAAGATTTCTCTTTAGGTTTTGAGGTGATTCGTAAAGGTAAGCAATGGTATATCCTTAAGATTACAGGTGAAGGACAGAGGACAACTGAAGAAGGTAAGATAAATAAGATAGAAGTCCCAGCTTTTATGAAGGATGTACTGACAAGGGAGGGGAAGGATACCTTTGGTAAGAACAAACCTATAGATCAGATCAGTTATAAAATTCCAAGTAAAGAGCTACGTGATTCTAAGACAACTTCAGAAATATATGTCAGCTTAAACAGGAAGGTAGATGTACTTGATGAATTAAATAAGGCACACCATGACAAGAAAAGGATTAGGTATGCACGTATAGTACCTGGTAATGAGGAGTCTGTAGAAGTTTACTGGGTTAATGAAGAACTTGTTGCTGAAGATAAGGACGGGAATCAACTACGGGGATTCATTACCTTTAAGAGTAATGAACTAGCACAAGAGTTTGTTCAGGATATTAAAGATAATAATCCAGACTTTAATAAGATAGAAAATCATTATGAGGTTGATCTTATTAACAAACATATAGTAGGTGGCCCAGAAGGATTGTTAAACTCAGTCATAAATGAAATTAAGGAAGCAGACATACTTGGAAAGAACTTTACGACTGCAAGTATTGAATTGTTTGATCCATTAAGTACAGATACTGATCCCGCCCTTGATGCTGAGCCAGGTGAACTCGTAGACTTATCACCATATGAGCTTGATCCAACGCCTAACTCACTTTGGAATCCAGACGAGGCAATGAAGAGCAGGGATAAAGAGATTGAATCTTTAGCGGCTGATCCGAATGTACTTAAACGGATAGCTGATGATCCACCAGAAGGTACTCCGCCTCTAGGTCTTGAAGTTATTAAAAAAATTACAGATAGATTCAGGACAATGTTCCCTGGCAGTGCAGACATTAGTATTGTAACTGGAAAGTCTCCGGGGTTTGCAGGGTTGTATGATTCAAAGCGTAAGAGAATATATCTTATAGCAGATGAGCACTTCTTTGAGGAGGATGTTGTTAAGACTCTATGGCATGAAGGTATGGGTCATGGTATACAAAGCATAATAACTCCTGAAGAATTCCTTGAGCTTAAGCAGATAATTGAAACAAGTCTGCCTAATAGATTCCAAGAAGAGTTAGAGATTATCAACAGTGACAAAGAATATAAATCAAGATCCGATGAAGAGAAAAATTCTATTGCTGCAGAAGAAGTCTTTGCGGATTTTGCAGAGAATCTTGAAGGGCAGAATGCCACAGTGGTTGATAGTATAACTGCATGGTTGCGTAAGGTATACAATTCATTTGCCAAGGCATTAGGATTGAAGCAATTCGATGACCCACAGACAGAGGCAGATCTTAAGGCATTACTATTAGAGACTGCTGATGCACTTAGAAAACCTAGGGCTGAGGGAAGATCAGATGTTATTGTAAATGTTATTCCTGAGAATGTAGATACCTCACTAAAAAGAAGGACAAAAGAGGAGGCTGTATTTAACAGGACTGATCTGCCTGAATCATCACTAGCACCTTGGCTTAAGTTGTACAGTACAACAGACGAAGAGTCACCTTCTGGTTCTTGGTGGCATAATATAAGACGGAATCTGGCTTCTAAGATTCTTGACCCATATAGAAATATTAAGGAAGATATAGGGATGGAGCAATACATGGTAGCCAGACTTGCCAAGAGAGCTGATGGTGTTCTTGCTACTATACTAAGATTTTCAGGTGTAAAAATTGATAGAACAAATGTTAATGGTGTAATGATTAATGAGACTGTTCTTGATGCTAATGTAAAGGGACTGTTTGAATCATTAAAGCCACTTGGTACAGATAGTGAGAGGAAAAGATTCTTTGCATGGATCGCCTACAACAGGGCGAACAAACTAAGTAAGGAGGGCAGAGAGAATAGGTTTGATGCTGACGATATTAAAAAAGGTCTCAAGTTTAATGAGGGTGATATGAAGGATGCCAGTACTGGTGCAATGCTAAAGAGAAGTGTTGTGTATGAAGGTGTACGTAAAGATGTGATGGATATGAATAAATCCATCATTGACTTTGGAATTAAGATGGGACTCCTACAAGAGACTGCCGCTAAAAACTTTGAGCAAGATTTTTATGTACCATTTTATAGAATAATAGAAGAAGAGATTGGCAACTCAAAGGTAGGGAATACTATTAATTACAATTCGTTAACAGGACAGACCGGGGTTAAAAAATTAAAGGGTTCGGGTAAACCTATAGGTGATCCATTCAATAACCTGCTACAGAACTGGTTGCATATTATAGATGCATCTCTTAAGAACGATGCTGCCTTTACTACAATAAGATCAGCACTAACTATCCAAGATCCTATGAACTCTTCTCAGATGCTGGTTGAGAAAGCCCTGTCTAATACTGCAAGGACTCTTAGGGTGTTAGAGTCTGGCAAGGAGAAGTTCTATAATATTAATAACAAACTATTATATGATTCACTTGCTTCCCTGGGGCCAGATACTAAGTTCCCTGGTTTTAAATTAATGATTGGAGCAAAGGGTTTGTTCACTAAGATTATAACAAATAATCCTGTATTTAAAACAAATAATATATTAAGGGACACAGTATCTGCTGCCGGGACTTCTGATATAGGATTTAACTTATGGAAAAATGCTGTTGGTGGTTACAAAGCCCTTAAAGAGTATGAAGCACAGATGCTGGTATCTGGTGGATACATACAGTTTGCCCATACTAGGGCGGATGATCCTAACTATGCAGAGACTCTTCTTAATAAGGAGCTGTCTTCAGGATACATCCTTAACAATCCTGAGTCAGATGAAACTTTCTTGAGTGCACTTAAGAAGGCAAGACATATGGGGCGTGGTGTTTGGGACTGGTATACTAGGGTTGGTGACAAATTGGAGAATGCAAACAGGGCAGGATTATTCAAGTCACTGATAGAGAAGGGGAAGAGTCAGACCGAAGCAGCCTTTGGGTCACGAGACTTAATGGACTTCACTCTTCACGGAGGTGCTGACTGGGTTAAGCTGGTAACATCGCTTACACCATTCGCAAATGCAATGTTACAGGGTAAGTATAAATTAGGAAGAGCAGTAATAAATAATCCAAAGCCAGTTGCTATAGTAGCAGGGTTAGTTATGCTTGCTTCCTTGTATGAAGAAATGTTATTTGAGGATGATGAGGAGTATCAGGCTAGACCTGATTGGGATAGAGATACTTATTGGTGGATAAAGATTCCAGGGACTGATATTAATTTTAAATTACCAAAGCCACATGAATTCTCTATGATAGGGAACCTTGGTTGGAGGGCACTCAAGCTTTCTGAAGAAGAGAATCCTGAGTATAGTAAGGCACTACTAAGTGGAGTGAAGGCGATTGTATCTAGGGAGTTTGGTATTGTCCCCTTACCACAAGCAATTAAGCCGCTTTTAGAATTAGGAATAAATAAAAACTTATTTTTTGACAGACCTATAGAACCTATGGGTAGCCAAGGAAGGTCTCCAAGTTTAAGGTATGGTCAGTACACATCCGAGACATCAATACTTGCATCTCAGATACTTGAGTACTCACCTATAGATAAGCTAAAGCTTTCGCCTTTTCAACTGGAGCATTTAATTAATGGTTACTTTAGTTGGGGTGGAGAGATGGCTCTGGGTCTTGCCGATATGCTGACAAGAACTGTTGGAGATTTTCCTGAGAGACCAGCTCGTAAGTTGTTGGATTATCCTATGGCTAGAAGATTGTTTAAGAGTTCGCCCATTAGAAACACTAAAGCTGGCACTGTTTTTTATAAGAGACTTAAGGAAATGGAGCAGGCAGTACAAGATTTAAACTTTGCAAGAAAACTTAAAGACTGGGATAAGGCTAAGGAATTATATGAAAGGGATAAAGATCTTCTAAAGTTTAGTGCGTTTATGAGGAAGAAGGCAAGAAGTGTTAATGATTTTAACACTCGTATTAAGGAGATAAAAAACGATAAGAATATGGGGGCTGATGAGAAGGCAGTGATGATGGATAGATTATACCAGTTAAGGAACATTCTTATTAGTAAGGTAGTAAAAACTCCTGCCTTTAGATAATTTAGATACTCAGATCGTTCTGTGTAGTGAGGAACGAGGGCAACAGGTACTCAAGTATACCCTCGTTGGGGGAGGTGGCAAGCAACCGCAACATTAAGATTGTCTACACTCTTTAGATGCTTCACAGTTACGCAATGTTTAAAAAATACTTACCCTATCCAGTCCTATCATTATTAAATTGTGAAAATATAATGGTAGAATAGTCTGGCGAAGACACGTAGTTGTATACGTGAGGGCCTCCTGATTCGTTTGCTTGCCAGCAAATTTCTATTACCTTGAGAAGCACTCAAACAATTTAACTGGTGGTCTGGTACAGAGGTGACTTTTACCTGCCAAGGAGTGTAGAAAATAGTGAGTGCGTCCCCAATAAATTTATTCATTATCTAAAAAAATGTGAGGCTTGTAGACAAATGGATCTGTGAGATGCACCTCTTCACCATCTACCTTAACCCATTTGTGGCCTTCAATTTCTTTAACTTCAGGTTGCTGCACCTCCATGTGCTTTGCAGTCTTCCACCATGAGACACAATCATCAGCTAATAGTTTAGATGTAGCAACACCTGCCTCCTCAGCTTTCTTCTTATACTCTTCAAGCATCTCGACAGGTAGGCGTATAGTTATTGGTTTAGTTTTCTTAGGGGAAAGGAATGTCATCATGTTCCACTGTTATGTTTTCAGATTTAGGTTTAGGTGAAGTATAAATCTTATCTGCTTTTATATATGCAGACTTCTCACCACCTTCTTCTTTGGGTTCAAAGTAATCGAGACTACCCTCTATTAATACATTCTCTCCCTTGACACACTTTGCGAGTTTCTCTGCTGCATATCCATATGCCATAACTCTGTGCCACTGAGTCTTCTCCATCCACTCGTCTGTTTTCTTATCCTTCCATGAGTTGCTGGTTGCAATGCTTGCATGTGTCCAGCTTAAATCGTCTGCTACTTTAGGGTCGTTACCTAAGTTGCCTGAAATAATTGTTCTATTATAATTAGCCATTGTATTCCTTTATTGATTGTTATGATTTGAGTAGCTGTCCTACATCAGTCTTTAAGATTGATGCTATCTCAAACAGCCTTATTAATGTTGGGTCTGTTCGTCCAGCCCTCCAGTTATAGACACTCATCCTAGTAACACTTACTTCTTTAGCAAATGCTGTGCTAGTAATGCCCACCTTATGCATGGTATCCCTTAGATTTCTGGGGAAACTTTCCAGACTGAACTCTTGCATGATATTTTTTCTTTCTTTTTTAATTAAATATAATAAATAAATAATAAATAAATAATAAATAATAATTATTATATCATTTTTATTTTACAAGTCAAGTGAAACTTTACTATGAACAGCCAGATGTTTCTCCACATGAGTTGCACTTGAGACACGAGCCATTCCTGACCAGTGTGAATTGATTACATGATGTACATGCCTCACCTTCATAGCCCTTAGTCTTTGCCTCCTCTACAAGCTTCCCCCAAGACTCAGTAGGTGGTACATATTCTTCTGCCTTGACTGGGTTTCCTAAAAACCTATGGGTTTCTGAGGCTCCAAGAATAGGTTTGTCAGACTTAGTATCTATCCCTTCCATAACCTTAATCGGTTTAGCTGGTATCTCTGGGATCTGAGCAGGTGGTACATGAGCAAGGTCATCCCTTCCTAAATAATAAATTGCCAACTCTCTAAAGATATAGTCAACGATAGATGAACTCATCTTGACACATTCACTACCCTGAACCACACCTGATGGATCAAACTTTGTAAATGTAAATGCATCTGTGTACTCCTCCAATGGAGTGCCATGTTGTAGTCCCAATGAGACTGCAATCGCAAAGTTATTCATGAGACACCTGAATGCCGCACCTTCTTTATGCATGTCTATAAAGATTTCTCCTAAAGTTCCATCCTCATATTCTCCAGTACGAAGGTACACTTTATGTCCTCCGATCCTAGACTTCTGTGTAAACCCACATCTCCTATTGGGTAATTCTCTTCTATTAGATTCCATAATTTCCTTTCTGATCATTAACTTGGTTAGTGCCGCCATCAAAATCAAGTGTAGTAATACCTGTCTGACCACCTCTTGCCTTGGCTACAACGACATCGACTTCACCTTTGTGTTGTTCTTGTCTGTATAAGAATATAATATTGTGTGCTACCCTCTCAAGAGTACCACTCTCTCCAAGATCACTTGCTATAGGGATCTTAGCTGATCTCTTCTCGACCTCTCTATTAAGCTGACAGAGGGCAAGCAGTGCTATGTTGTTACGTTGAGCTGTATTCCTGAGACGTTTAACGAAATCACCCATTGCTTCAGTCAGTGAAATGTGTGATCGTCTATCATCGAAGGCAAGTTCATGGAGGTGGTCAACTATTATAAACTTATATCCCTCATTAATCCCCCAATTAATTGACCTCATTACATCTACTGTAGTCTCAGATGTGTCATCAATAGACAGGTTCTTAGACCAAGCCTCATTCTCCTGACCTAATGTCTCTGCCATGTGTGTCCAGTCCTGCTCTTCAAAGGTATATCCTTCTAGTATTTTATTGAAGTGTATACCAGATGCATGACTAATAAACTTCTGTGCTATCTCTGTCTTGCTCATCTCGATTGAAATGAACAGGGTTTTAATACCTCTTCGTGCCGCATCAGCCGCAAGTGCTACTGCAAACGTGGTCTTCCCCATTGCAGGTCGTGCCCCCAGGAGGGAGAGTGATCCGTATCTGAACCCGTATATAAAATTATTCAGGCTGGCAAATGGAGTTGGCACAAACAACTCACTCATACTAACCTCACCCTTATCATTACGTTTAGATATCTCTTCGATCTCTTCCCTTGCAATCTCTAGGAAGGAGGAGAAGGGTCTGGAAGATGATCTCTCAACCTGCTGAACCTTCTCACTAAGTATATCAACCTGTGAACTTGCATCCTCTCCTAGTTTAATTTTCTCTGCAGTCTTTAAAGCTTCTGCAGCAGTATAGGATTTTCTATATGACTTAATTATAATGTCTGAGTAATCCAAAAAGTTCTCCGCCTTTGGTGGTATATCTTTTATCTCATCAAGGCAGGCATTAACAACTCTCTCTTCACCAAACTTAGACAGTAAGGATCTATCGTCCATGATCTTAGCCGACACTGTAACACTATCAACAGCAACGTCTTTATCATAAAGTTCAAGAGCAGTATTATATATGATGCCATATTTCTTATTGGCAAACATCTCAGGCTGAACGATTGCCCTTACGTTAGGCAGTAGGTCAGGATAAGTGAGACAAATACTAAGCAAGTTACTCTCTGCTCTATTCATAATGAACCTCCTGTAACAGCCTTCCTGTTTGCTAATGTTTTCATTTCAATTGGTTGGGCTTCGTATGTACCTTTACATACAGGGTCAAACATATCTCCCTGCTTAGCAAGGATACAGTATGTATCCATGAAGGATCTCTTTTGGAATGAAAGATCTGTAGCTGAGAGACTACCTAAGAAAGATAATCCTCCCAGTCTTCTGCAAGTCTCAGCAAGTACTGTATCCTCAAAACAAATAGGTCTCCCTGGGTGTGACTTGAGTGCTTGGAACAACTGGTTCCATGCCATTAATGCATCATCAGTAATGTCATTGTATAATGCATCAAAGAATTCTGCCGGACTAGGCATACCAGATTTTACTCTGGTCTTGATTAAGTTTTGGTATCCAACTCTAATCTCCTGCTCATTCAGCTTAGCAAGAGCCTTCTCCCAGATGTGGGAGAGGTGATTGTATTCATCAGTGCTAGACTTCTTCCCATAGACT
>Ga0209091_10002566_pt1 | contig 15234 bp, 17 predicted proteins | sample ArcticOcean_MG_C_6_FD_187438 | JGI IMG/M metagenome (GOLD analysis project Ga0209091, IMG submission 187438) | Marine microbial communities from western Arctic Ocean - ArcticOcean_MG_CB8_128 (SPAdes) (version 2) | ecosystem: Environmental > Aquatic > Marine > Oceanic | place: Arctic Ocean...
GTTAATTTTTTTACCCATTTTAACTTCGCACCAATGTATTAAGTAGGGTAAAAACTTAATATCAAAGGTGCGTTGTGTTAACCTCTTTTTACTTCCATTTAGCAGATAACATTACTTCTAACGCAACTGCTTGGTTTTTTCCGTAATTAGCTACCTTAGTATTTAAATCTTGTTTAAATCCAAGACCCATTTGCTTAACCAGTGGATGAGGCTCAACACCATCGATCATTGGATATTCAAATGTATTGTTAACTATATGCTCTTGCGCTTCTTTAGTTAATAAAAACTCAAGTAGTTTAATTGCATTAACTTTGTTAGGAGCGTTTTTTAATACTCCACCACCACTGATGTTCATGTGGGTTCCTCTATCTCCTTGGTTGGGAAAGAATGGCATAACTTTTTTAGCAGCTGCTTGTTGCTCTGGACCTTTTTTTCCAGATAACATTAATGCTAAATAATATGTGTTAGCTACTGCTAGATCAGCCTCACCTGCGGCTACTGCTAAAATTTGAGCTCTATCATTTCCTTTGGAATCTCTAGCCATATTAGCAACTACACCTTTCGCCCATTCTGTTGTTGCTTTTTTTCCATTATTTTTAATTAATGAAGCGACAAGAGATTGGTTATAGATATTATTAGATTTTCTAATAACAACTCTACCTTTCCATTTTGAATCTGCAAGACCTTCATAAGTCATTCCATTAAGATCATTTGCGTTTACTCTTTCAGGGGAATAATAAATTATTCTTGCTCTCTTAGCTATTCCAGTCCATTTTGAAGTTCTAAAATTTGATGGCACAGCAGCTTTGATTGCTGGGGACATTGAATTTTGGAACATTCCTTTTGCAGCAAATGCACCTAATCTACCTGCATCAGCTGTAATATAAAGGTCTGCTTTTGAATCTTTTCCCTCTTCAGTTATTCTCTTTTGAAGAGCTTTATCTTTTCCAGATACAACATTTACTTTAATTCCAGTTTCTGCTGTAAACTTATTATAAAGTTGAATGTCTGAATCGTAATGTCTTGCACTAAAAACATTAACTTCCTCAGCAAAAGCCAAGTTTTTTAAAAAAGTTAGTATTCCAATTATTAGTATTATTTTTTTCACTCTTATATCTCTTTCTTTACCCTAGTTAATTTAGTTGATAACTATTCTCAATGCGAATGATTATCAATCGCATTTATTGTCACAGTGTACAAGGGTTAATTAAGATAATATTAGAATAAGCAAATTACTTACGAAAGACATGAAGATTACAAATCCAGTGAAAAAATTACAATACATAAGGGTAACTGTTCGGTTTCTAATCCTTCTTTTTCTTACAAAAGGCTTATCATCAAGATCTGAAACATCCCTTTCACCAATAACTTTATAATCGTATGTCCAGCGCCAGATAGAATTACCAAATCTTTCATCTTGGTTATTATAGAAGTTTATCCAGGCAACAATGTATCTGTGTGAAATATAAAAAATAATTAAAAGTAATCCACTAATAACCATTCAAATATTAAAGCATATTTAGAAGTTATGTAAACAAGAATTAAAATATCATACCAAGACCCTAAGGGGTCCTGATATTAACTTACATAGAGGTGTAGATAATCTTTAAAACTGCTCCGACTCGGTTGAGCCTGCCATGGCTGTAGTTGAACTTTTACCATTACTTATAGTATTTGAGACTGCATCAAAATAAGATGTACCAACTTCTCTTTGGTGTTTGACGCTTGTATAGCCATCTTTCTCTCTAGCAAATTCAAGTTCTTGAATTTTAGAATATGCGGTCATTCCTTCAGTTTTATATTTTTCAGCAAGTTCAAAAATTGCAATATTTTGTGTATGAAATCCAGCAAGTGTAATGAATTGAAATTTATAACCCATTTCACTAATTTTTTGTTGGAATGTTGCAATCTCAGCATCTGATAAATGCTTCTTCCAATTAAAAGAAGGGGAGCAGTTGTAAGCTAATAATTTACCAGGAAACTTTTCATGTATTGCGTCTGCAAACCTTTTAGCCTCTTCAAGATTAGGAGTAGCTGTCTCACACCAAATTAAATCTGAATAAGGTGCATAAGATAAGCCTCTAGAGATTGCTTGTTCAATTCCTTGTTTAACATAATAAAAACCTTCTGGTGATCTTTCACCTGTTAAAAATGGTTTATCATTTTCATCAAAATCATTCGTAATTAATTTTGCAGCATTTGCATCTGTTCTTGCTAAAATTATTAATGATACATCAGCAATGTCAGCAGCTAACCTTGCGGCCTTTAAATTTTTAATCATAGTAGCAGTTGGCACTAAAACTTTTCCACCCATGTGCCCACATTTTTTTTCACTAGCTAATTGATCTTCAAAATGAACTCCAGCAGCACCTGCTTTAATAAATTTTTTTGTTAGTTCAAAAACATTTAGAGGTCCACCAAATCCTGCCTCACCATCTGCAATGATTGGAAGCATGTAGTCTGTTCTATCTTTTGATTTCATATCACCATCATTTAATTCCATATGTTGAATCTGGTCTGCTCTAATTAGAGCATTATTCATCGACTCAACTAATTTTGGTGCACTATCATAAGGATATAAAGATTGATCAGGGTACATCTCACCAGCAGTATTTGCATCAGCAGCAACCTGCCACCCACTTAAATAAATAGCCTTTAAACCTGCTTTGGCATGTTGAATTGCATGGTTTCCAGATAATGATCCTAAAGTATTAATATAATTTTCAGAGTTTAAAAGATCCCATAATTTTTTAGATTGATGTTTACACATCGAATATTCAATTTTAATTGAACCTCTAAGTCTCTCCACTTCTTCAGGAGTATAATCTTTTTTAATACCAGCAAATCTTTTTAGATCGTATGAAACTTTAGCTTCTGAGCTCATAGGTATAGTCTTTCTAGGTTTTGGAGTTGGAAAAATTAGTCTTTGAGTGGCTTAATTGTTTTCACTAAATTCGTTAGTAAATTCATTCATGCCGCTTGAACCCCAATCACAATGATCATCTCTCAAGTAAATGCCAGATTGGCTAGACTGATTTTGATCTTCTTTTGTTGTGTTTCTAGACTGATTTTCTTGGTTTTTATTTTCTTTATTCATACTTAGTGTATAATTTACAAAGTTTACAAAAGATATTAAAAAGCGCTATTTTACTTGTAAATTGAGTTAATAATTTGTAAATTTAAATTTACAAAATTTACAAAAATAGGTAAAAAATGAGCATAAACACTAAAATTGGAGATAAAATAAAAAGCTTTAGACAAAAATTAGGTCTTCAAGCTAAAAAGTTAGCTGAACAAATAAATATCTCCCCTAGCTATTTAAACTTAATTGAAAGTGGAAAAAGAAATGTTGATGCAGACCTACTAATTAAGATTTGCAACGAGTTGAGAATAGAATTGTCTGATCTTACAAGCGAAAAAGAAATTAATTTAGAAAATTCTAAAATTGCAATAACAAAATTTTTAAAAAATAAAAATATCAATAAGTCTGATTTAAAAATTGGCCCTAAAATAAAAGCCTTTAGAAGGCAATTAGGTTTACAGGCTAATAAATTTGCAGAACAGATAAATATTTCTCCTAGCTATCTAAATTTGATTGAAAGTGGAAAAAGAAATATCGATGGTGACCTATTAATTAAAGTTAGTAAAGAATTAAGGGTAGACCTATCTGACTTAACCAGTAAGGCTGATGTTAATTTAGAAAATGATATTTCTGAACTTTTAGACGATCAATTATTTGAAGACTTGGATATACTTGGTCCAGAAGTAAAAGATTTAGTAAGTACAAATCCAAAAATTGCAAAAGCATTAATTAAATTAGGAGATAATTTTAGACAAAAAGATCATGCTATAGTTAATAAAGTCGAAGATATTTCTGGAAAAAAAATTGATAGTAGAAAGACAGCATTTCCTGGAGAGGTAATATCAGATTTTCTTCAAGAAAATAAAAACTATTTTCCTAAACTTGAAGAATTCGCAGATAAAATTTTTGAAAAAGTTCAAGTTAATAACCGAACTAGATATATTGCTTTATGCGATTTTCTAAAATCTGAATACTCAATAATTGTTAAAGATATAATTCCAGAAGAAGGAAAGCCTTTTTCTAAAATTTATAATAAAAATACAAAAGAACTTTTATTAAGTGATTATAATACTTTAGAAACTAAAAAATTACATGCCGCATCTCAAATTGCTCAAGAAGGAGCCTCTAAAGAAATTAATAAATATTTGTCCAATTTTAATTTTCCATCAAATGAATCAAAAAAACTAACACAGGTTGCTCTATTAAATTATTGTGGGGCTGCAATTTTAATGCCTTACAAATTATTTCATACAGAATGTAAAGAGTTAAAATACGACCTTGAACTGCTTCAAAATACTTTTGCAACTTCTTTTGAACAGGTCGCGCATAGAGTAACTTGTCTTCAAAACCCTAAGCTACCTGGTATTCCTTTTCATATGTTAAGAACTGATATTGCAGGTAATATTTCAAAAAGATTTTCATTGTCTGGTATTGAAATACCAAGATATGGTGGCGCTTGTCCTAGGTGGAATGTGTATTCTGCTTTTACCAGACCTGGTATTATTCAAGCTGCAGTAAGTAAAATGACAAATGGAGAGAAATATGTCTGTATCGCGAGAACTGTTGAAAAAGGTGTTGGAAGATACGGTCAATCTAAAAGTATTTTATCTATTGGCTTAGGATGTGAGGCTAAATATGCAAAAGAATTTGTCTATACCGAAAATATTGATATTAGTGATAAAAAAACAGAAATTCCAATTGGTGTATCCTGTAGAACATGCGATAGATTAGATTGTTCACAAAGAGCATTTCCACCTCTTCATAAAAAGTTTGACATAGATATCAATTCTAGAGGTGTTTCAGTTTATGTTAACGATAAGTCCAGCTAATTAAGACTTCCAGTCACCTATTTTACTAAATAAGAAATTTCTGAAAGCTGTAATTCTTGCAGTATTCTTTAATGATTGAGGGTATACGAAATGTGCCTCTGTGATTGGTCCTTCTGAATTTGGCAGCACTTTTATTATATTATTAGAATTAAAAACTAAATATTCAGGAAGTGCTGCTAGACCTACACCAGACTCTACAGCCAGGAGTAAACCCATAACACTATTAACCTTCATCACTGGTTTTCTTTTTTTTCCATCTTTAATTCCAAGTTTTAGTGCCCAATCAGGATCATAAACTGGTGATGGTGCGCCTTTACCAAATGAAATAAATTTATGTTTATTTAAGTCATTAATAGTTTTTGGCATACTATTTTTTTCTAAATATTTATTAGAACCATAAATGTAGTATTTTATATCTACTAATTTCTTTTGAATGTAATTAAGCTGCTTAGGTCTTCTCATAAAAATACCTATATCTGCTTGTCTTGTACTTAAGTCTAATTCTTTATCATCAAAGATTAATTCAATTTCTATTTCAGGATTTAAAGTCATAAACTCTTGAATTCTAGGGGTAAGCCAGTGAGTTCCAAAACTTCTAACTGTGGTGATTGTTAATTTTCCTGTTGGTTTATTTTTTTGATCACCCAACGTAGACTCGACTTCCTTTAATTTACTGATGACATCATGAGCTGTTTTAAAAACGTATTCTCCATTCTCTGTTAATGTAAGACCTCTGGCATGTCTTTCAAAAAGTTGTACTTTAAGATCTTGTTCTAATGATTGAATTTGTCTACTAATGGCTGATTGACTAAGATTTAAGTTTATTGTTGCATTGGTAAAGCTGCCTGCTTCTGCAACTGCATGAAATATTTTTAGTTTATCCCAATCCATTTATTTATTAAGATCAACAATATATCTTCCTGATGTTTCACCTTTTAGCATCTTAGGATATATGTCTATTAAATCTTCTAGACTTACTGACTTTATTGATTTCTCTAATTGTTTAAAATCAATAAGGCTCTTAACTTCATTCCAAACAAACTCTCTTCTCTTGATAGATGCAGTAACAGAGTTAATTCCCCAGAGTTTAACACCTCTAATAATAAAGGGCATTACAGTTGTGTTTAATTTATAATCAGAAGCATTTCCACATGCAGCAACAATTCCATTATCTCTAGTTTGAGCCAATGCATTAGCAAGAATTTTTCCACCTACCGTGTCAACAACACCATCCCACAGACCTTTATCTAATGGTCTTGCTTCTTTATCTAAATCAGCTTTATTTATTATGTTTTTAGCCCCTAATGATTTTAAATATTCTTCATTTTCAACTTTTCCCGTAACAGCTGTTACATCATAACCAAATTTACTTAATATCATTACCGCAATACTTCCAACACCACCAGAAGCACCTGTAACTAAAACATCTTTAACTTTTTCTCCTAACAAAAGTTCTTCTCGTGCTTTAATAGCAAACGAGCATAGTAAAGCTGTTAATCCAGCTGTACCTAAAATCATAGCTTGCTTAGATGTAATCTCTTTTGGTTTTTTAACTAGGTAATCTCCATTAACTTTTGCAAGTTGTGAGTAACCACCAAAATAAATTTCTCCAACTCTCCAACCTGTGAGAATTACCTCGTCCCCTTTTACAAATTTAGAATTGTCACTTTCTAAAACTGTTCCTGAAAAATCAATGCCTGGTATATGTGGAAATTCTTTTACTAATTTTGCACCATTATTTAAAATAAGTGCATCTTTATAATTTAAGTCTGAATAATCCACCTTAACTAGGACATCACCATGTTTTAAGAAAGATTTATCTATTGATTTTACCTCTCTAGTGAAATTTTCACCATCCTGATTTAGTACTAATGCTTTAAACTGATCTGACATGATATTTCCTCCTTGGGAATACTACTTACTAATAAATCTCAAATATCTATTCTGAATGCTTAAGTCTTCTTTAAACTGTCCTAAGAAGTAATTTGTAACTGTTGTTGCATTTTCTTTTTTTATACCTCTCATAGTCATACATTGGTGAGCCGCATCAATTGTAACTGCAACACCTTTCGCATCTAATGATGTCATTAAAGCTTTTGCAACTTGCATTGTTAATCTCTCTTGTGTTTGTAGTCTTTTTGAAAAAACTTCAACTACTCTTGCTAGTTTACTTAAGCCAACAACTCTTTCATTTGGAATGTATGCAACATGTGCGATTCCTACTATAGGTGCCATATGATGCTCACAGTGACTTGAAACTGAAATATTTTTTTCAACCACCATGTCATCGTAACCCTCAACATCACCAAAAGTTTTTTCTAAAATTTTATCAGCATCTTCTGCATATCCAGCAAAATATTCTTTGAATGCTTTTACAACTCTCTTTGGAGTTTCTAATAAACCCTCTCTACTAGGGTCTTCTCCTATCCAAGTTAGGATTGTTTTAAATGCTTCTTCAGCCTCTTTATCAGAAACTTTTTTAGCATCTAAAATTTTATTATTTGTTTCTTCAACTAATTTCATATGCCAACTTTATACAGTAAATCACTGTTTTTAAAATATTTAATATATCTATCAATATGCTACATAATTACCTAGTTATGTTTAAAAAAAGAGAAAATATAGTAGAAATTGAAGAGGGGAAACTCCTTTCTCCAAAGTTTGACAATGATGGGTTAATTCCAGTCGTTACCATGTGTTCTAAGACTAGGGATATTCTTATGCATGGCTATATGAACGTAGAGGCTTTTAAAAAAACTATAGAAACTAAAGAAGCTCATTATTTTAGTAGATCTAGACAGCAGATTTGGCACAAAGGTAAAACAAGTGGCTATACTCAAAAAATTTTAGAGATAAGAATTGATGATGATCAAGATTCTATTTGGTTAATTGTAGATATTGGAGATGGCTTTAGTTGTCATGTAGGCTATAGATCTTGTTTTTACAGATCCATTCCATTGGGTCCAATTGAAAATGGTAGACAAATAGAAATGAAATTTGAGGAAAATGAAAAATCATTTGATCCAGAAGTTGTTTACAAAGGACAGCCAAACCCCACAAAAATTTAAATGGATAATAATTTAAAAAAAGAATTAATGGCTGCAACTTTTGAAAGATTGCTAGATCATCTAGATACAAAAAAAAATGTGCAGAATATTGATATAATGAATCTAGCTGGCTTTTGTAGAAATTGTTTATCAAAATGGTATGCAGAAGAATGTGAAAAAAGAGGAGTTACAATTTCAAAAGAAGACTCAAGAGAGTTTATATACAAAATGCCCTACTCTGATTGGAAAAAAAAATATCAGAAGTAATTATTTTTTTTTAAGAATGAGTACATGTAATTTATACCTGCACCAAAAAAGAATGATAAATAAATATAGCTTGGTAAAAAATATCTTGTATTGCCGTGCCAAAAAATTGTAGCAAAAAAGTATAAAGAAGAAATAACTAGATAAAATAAAAATCTATATTCTTTCTTTTTCAAAAAATAGATAAATCCAAAAAAAACAAAAAAATAGATAAAAAAACTATAAACAACTCTAGGTAAAATTAATTCATCATGTTTTTTTGATAAATAATAATTTTCACTTGACCTAAAATTGTGTTCTGAATAAATGTGAAATGGATTAAGTAATGGAGCATGAATAGCACCATTAAAAGCATGCTTAAAGAATTCAACAGGGAATTCAGTAATATAGTGAAAAGTTCTTTTTCTTATAAATTGATCAACCATAAATCTATCTTTTTCATCAATTACACTTCTTCTGTAGCTCATAAATCCTTTTTCTTTTTTTAAAGAATCTGAATTATAGTCTATTTTTATATTACTTAACTTTATCCAATCTAAAACTATTTCTCCCTCTAATTCTTTAAATTCTTTATGTGAAATATTCAATTTTTTTGACATAACTTTAACTACCATATTTCTATGCATTTCAACTTTGGTGTCAGCAGTCATAATATAAAATTTTCCAGATCTATAATAATTACTTAAACCTATAAAAATTTGAATAATATAAAATCCAATAATAATAAAACTTAAATTTCGAAGTATTTTTCTTCTATCAAAAAATAAGAAATAGAGAGTTATTGGGACAATATAAAAAATAGCTATTTGTTTTTGCAGACTTAAAAGTCCTATGAAAAAGCCAATTAAAAAAAAGTTAAATATATTCTTTTTTTCACTAAATATTAAAGCCATTATAATCAGTTGTATTGAAAAAAAAATAGACTCACTCCAAAATGTGCTGTGATATTGAAAAATAGTTGGCTCAACACACAAAAATAATACTGAAAACAATAGTATATTACGGTCTACAGTTTTAAATATAGATAAATATAAACAAACAACACTAAAATAATAAATCAAGCATTGAAAAAAAAGATAAAAAAAGTGATTTCCAGTGTTGACTTGCTTGGTTTCTGGGTTGCTTGAAAAGTTAATATCAAAAATATAGTAATATAGAGCAGCTATTCTTGGTGGTAAATATTTTGTATAATTTTCTCTGCCTAAACTAAAAAATTTTTCTCCTTTAATAATTTGATTTTTAATTTCATACCCATGCGAAAGATACCTGTAAGGGTCAGTTTTAATCATTTTATGATAAACTTGAGTTCCATCAACTATATTAACATCATATTTGTCTAAATTGTATTTAGACATCAATAAGGAGGCAACAAAACCACATAAAATTATAACAAGTGTTATGGAATTAACTTTTCTCATTTTTAATTTTAATTAACTATACCTATTACCATTTAACATTAATAAAAAAATATATTATTTTTCTTTTAACCTTGGAAATAGTTCAACAAAATTACAAGGTTTGTGATTTATATCTAGTTGGTATTTTAAAATTCCATCCCAAGCATCAGTTACTCCGCCAGAAGAACCAGGTAATGCAAAAATGTACTTACCATTAGCTAGTACCGCACTCGCTCTAGATTGAATAGCTGAAGTACCTACTGTTTTTAAACTAAGTGTTCTAAACACCTCTCCAAAGCCTGGGATATGTTTATCAGCAATCTCATTAATTGCTTCTGGAGTTATATCTCTACCCGTAAGTCCAGTACCACCTGTCGTAATTACAACATCTATCTCAGATTGATTTATCCAGTCCTTAAGAATTTTAATAATATCATCCTTATTATCTTTACAAATTTTTCTATCAATTAATTTATGTTTGGCTTCTTCAATCTTATTTATTAAAATTGCGCCAGACTTATCATTTTCGAAAGTTCTGGTATCTGTAACAGTTAAAAGTGCTATATTTACAATCATAAATTCAAATTAATTATAATGTTTATATTATCAATTTTATTTTTTTTAACAGCATTATTATATTCCAGTGTTGGATTCGGAGGTGGCTCTACTTATTTAGCACTACTATTAATTTGGGGGATTCCTTTTCATGTTTTCCCAGTTATAGCTTTATGTTGCAATATCATTGTCGTATCAGGGAATTGCTTTAACTTTATTAGAAAAGATAATGCCAATTTCAAATTAGTAGCACCGTATTTAATCTCCTCTATACCCCTTGCATTTATTGGAGGATCACTTAAAATTGAACAAAATACTTTTGAAATCTTACTTTTTATAACTTTATCTATAGCAGGATTTTTTCTACTCTTAAAATTCAAATCTTTTGATGACAAAAATGAAACTTACAGAAAAGTTCCTAATGTTATTTCAATTTTAATTGGTGGTACAATTGGTTTTATGTCTGGAGTTGTTGGGGTCGGTGGTGGTATCTTTTTAAGTCCTATATTATTTTTAATTAGAGCTGGTAAAGCAAAACATATAGCATCCTCTGCATCTATTTTTATTTTGATAAATTCTATAGCTGGTATTGCTGGCCAAATTACAAAAGATTCTATTCTGAGTGAAATTTACAACTATTGGCCACTTTTCTTATTAGTTTTTATAGGAGGTCAACTTGGTAACTTTTTAAATATAAGAGTTTTCCCAGCACGAATATTAGCTCTAGTTACATCAATACTTGTGATCTTTGTTGCCTTAAGAATGGGATTTAAGTTGTTTGTGTAATTTATTTATAGAATCAATATAATAGAAAAATGAAAACTTTTAGAGCATTTGGACCAACAATAGGAAAAAGTAAATTATCAAAAAAAATAATCAAAAATATTAATGAACATGTTGATGGAATTACTATTTCTAAAAGAAATGATTATAGTTCAAAATTAACTAGCCAAATTAAAAATGAAATTAAACTTTCAAATACTTTTATAAAAAAACATCTTTCAAAAGAGTTAATAAAAAATATTAAAAATTATCTACTAAAATCAGAAATTAATAAAATTAAAGAAATAAAAATAATTAATATTTGGGTGGTTAGACAATTAAAAAATGAATATAATCCGATTCATTATCATGAAGGACAATTGTCAGGAGTTGGTTATCTTAAAATCCCAAAAAATATGAATCAAAACAAATTAGTTAAAAATAAAAAGATTAAAACTAATGGAACTATCGATTTTATTAACGGTCAAAAAAATTTTTTAAGTAAAAGTATCTATAATTTAAATCCAAAAATGGGTGATTTATTAATTTTTCCGAATTATTTAATGCATACAGCTTACCCATTTAATGTCGATGGTGAGAGAAGATCTTTCTCTTTTAATGTGAAAATATTATTCAATAAATGATTTACTAATTAATCTATTAAGTATATAAAAGCTATAACCGATTTGATCCATATTGCAGGTACTAACTGCTAAAAAGGAAATCATTAAGATAATTGGTAAGGGTAGTTGGACTATATTGTGCACCTGGCATAAAGCTAAAGCACTAAAAAAGTAAGGAGCAAAGATGGATATAAATTTTTTCAAAGAAACAAGAATTCTAGATGGTGGAATGGGTCAGGAATTATTAGCAAGAGGTGTTCAGGCAAATGGCACTCTGTGGAGTGCTAACGCATTATTGCAAGAAAAATATCATCAACTTTTGCTTGATACACATCTAGATTTTATAAATTCTGGAGCTGAAATAATTGTAACAACAACATTTACTACAAGAAGGATGAGATTAAGAGACAATGGTGTTGAGGATAAATTTGAATATTTAAACACAAAAGCTGGTGAAATAGCTAAAAAAGCAAAAGATTTAAATCCACATGTTCTAATTGCTGGAGGGTTACCTCCTCAATATTTAACCTATGAAGCAGATACAAGAAAGGATGATGAAATTAAAGAAAATTTCTATGATCAAGCAAAATTACTTAATCCATTTATAGATTTTTTTTATTTTGATGTATTAAGTAGCGTAAGAGAGTTTAAGTTGGCAATTGAGGCTATAAAAAAGTTTAATAAACCGTACTTAATTGGAGCTCATATATCAGAAGGTGTGAAATTACCAAGTGGTGAGAATATTTCTGAAATTATCACAACAATAAATCATAAGAATTTACTTGGAATAATACTTTCTTGCGTATCACCAGAAAACTACGAACAAAATATTACTGAATTAAAAAGTTTAGGTGTTCCATTTGGTTTTAAACTTAATGGATTCGTGACAACAAATCCTGACAAAGGTTACACTAATAGTTTTAATAAAAGTAAAACTGGAAACCCAAATGAATTTTTGGGCCACAGGGAAGATTTGATACCAGAAAAAATGGCTTTAATTGTAAAAAAATTTCAAGAAGCTGGTGCTACTATTTTAGGAGGTTGTTGTGAAACTAGACCAGCACATATCAGAGAGATCTCTAAACTTAAGTAGTTTTTTTATTTCCTGATTTTTTTACAAAATAAAGTCCAACTAGAACTGCTAACAATGAAACTAAAACTTTATCAGTAATTAATTCATCTAAAAATATATAACTTAATATAATTCCAAAAATAGGTATTAAATAAGAAACTTGAGACTGAAATATTAGTCCATTGTTCTTTAAAATTCTAAATCTAAGAAGCCATGCTAACCCTGTGGATACAAGCCCCAGATAAACAACTGAAATACTTGATTCTATTGAGGGTGTAGTTTCCCAAGGTTTTTCTATAAAAGAAACCAATGGTATCAAAATTATTATAGCCCAGATTAATATTGATCCAGTTACATTTTCATTTTTTTTATCACTGATTTTAAGAGTTAAGACTCCACCCACCACATAGCAAGTTGATCCAAGTAAAATTAACAGTGCAGAAATAAAATTATTGTCATTAATTAAAAAATTATCTGAGAATAAATAAACAATTCCTGAAAACCCAATCAATATCCCAAATGTTTTAATAAAATTAAATCTTTCATTTTTAGTAAAAAAATGTCCTAATACAGTTGAGCTTAGTGGTGTAGTCGACATTAAAATTGCAGCTAAATTACTTTGAACTGATTTAACTCCATACGCTATTAAGAAAAATGGGGCCACAAGGTTAACAAATCCTATTAAAGCAAACCAATACCAGTCTTTTGAAAATGCCTCTATTTTTATTTTTTTATAAAAGCATAATAATAATACTGGAATTGATCCAAAAAATACCCTCAAAAAAGCAATTGTGACTGGGCCAAAAGATTCAGTTGCAATCTTAATATTAAAAAAAGCTGATGCCCATATTAAAGCTAAAAAAACTAACAGCACATAATCGATTAATTTTGGTTCTCTCATTCTATTATATCTTCAATTTTTCCATTAGTTATTTTTTTAATATTACTAAAATCAATTTTAAAAACACAATTTGGGTGGCCAGCTGCTGCAAAAAGATCAATAAATCTATCTAAAGATTTATCTATAATAATTTCTAGTTTATTTAAGTGAGCTACTGGTGAAACACCACCTATTGTATAGCCAGTTTGAGTTTTAACTTCCTCTGGAGATGCCATTGAAATATCTTTTTTATTTTTGATTTTTTTCAATTTAGTTAAAGAGCATCTCTTGTCACCTGCTACTAAACACAAAGTAAAACTATCTTCAGTTTTAAATAGTAAACTCTTAACAATTGCACCTACATTACAACCTAAAGCTGTAGCTGCATCTTGCGCTGTTCGTGCTGATTTTTCTAGAACAATAACCTCTAAAGATTGGTCAAAATTTTTAAGAAAATTTTCTACTCTTTTAACTGGTTCTTTGTCTAATAAGATCATGTTTCAACTAATAATTGATTGATAATACAGCAAATAATGTTGTAATTCATATGTGAAAAACGCATAGGTGATATTTGTTAATGAAGCAATATTGTTTAAAAAAGATTTGTTAACTATATGTAGGCAAATTTAAAAAAGAAAAAACTATGACCGCTAGCAATGTACTAAAGTTTATGAAGGAAAAAGAAGTTGAATTTGTTGACTTAAGATTCACAGATCCTAGAGGTAAACTTCAACATTTAACTATGGACCATACTATTGTTGATGAGGAAATGTTAAACGAAGGTGTTTTTTTTGATGGTTCTTCTATTGCTGGCTGGAAGGCTATTAATGAATCAGACATGATTTTAAAACCTGACACTTCAAGACTTGTTATGGATCCCTTTACTTCTCATAATACATTGATACTTTTTTGTGATATTTTTGATGCTGTAAAAAGATCTCCTTATGAAAGAGACCCAAGGGGAACAGCTAAAAAAGCAGAAGAATATTTAAAAAAATCTGGTATTGGAGATAAAGCATTCTTTGGTCCTGAGCCAGAATTTTTTGTGTTTGATGATGTTAGGATTAATAATGATCCAAATAATACTGGTTTCAAAATAGATAGTAAAGAAGGTCCTTACAATTCAGGAACTGAATATGCTAATGGAAATATGGGTCATAGACCTCCAGTTAAAGGTGGATATTTTCCAGTACCTCCAGTTGACAGTGAGCAAGACATGAGAGGTGAATATTTAAAAAGTTTAAAAGAAGTAGGTGTTAAAGTTGAAAAACATCATCATGAAGTTGCTCCAAGCCAACATGAGCTAGGTATGGTTTTTGGAACTTTGGTTGATACAGCAGATAATGTTCAGCTCTATAAATATGTAGTTCAAATGGTTTCTCATTCATTTGGAAAAACAGCAACGTTCATGCCTAAGCCTGTTGCTGGTGACAATGGTTCTGGAATGCATATTCACCAATCAATTTGGAAAAATGATAAGCCTGTTTTTTCTGGTGAGGCTTATGCTGGATTATCAGAAACAGCATTACATTATATAGGTGGTATTTTAAAACATGCAAAAGCTATTAATGCTTTTTCAAACTCTACAACGAATAGCTACAAAAGATTAATTCCAGGATTTGAAGCACCTGTACTGCTAGCTTACTCTGCAAGAAATAGATCTGCTTCTTGTAGAATACCAATTAGTTTAAATAAAAATGGTGCTAGATGTGAGATAAGATTT
>Ga0209091_10002573_pt1 | contig 15209 bp, 28 predicted proteins | sample ArcticOcean_MG_C_6_FD_187438 | JGI IMG/M metagenome (GOLD analysis project Ga0209091, IMG submission 187438) | Marine microbial communities from western Arctic Ocean - ArcticOcean_MG_CB8_128 (SPAdes) (version 2) | ecosystem: Environmental > Aquatic > Marine > Oceanic | place: Arctic Ocean...
ATGTTATGATAGTATCTGGTGATAAAGATTTTATACAGTTGCATAAATATCCTGAAGTAAGACAATTTAGTCCTATACAGAAAAAATTTATTAAAAATGAAGACCCTGTAAAATATTTACATGAACAGATAATAAGAGGTGACCGTTCAGATGGTGTACCGAATATTTTATCAGATGACAATGTATTTGTAACAGGTGAAAAACAGCAACCAATACATAAAAAGAGATTACTAGAGTGGGCAGAATTAGATAATATACCACTCGGTAGTATAACAAGATTAAATTATCAACGAAATAAGAAGTTAATTGATTTAACAGAGATTCCTCTAGCGATACAAGAGGATATTATAAATACTTACAGGTCATATAAAGTACCCAATAGTTCAAAACTATTACAATACTTTATAGACCACAAGTTGAAAAATTTGATGACAAATATAAATGACTTTTAACATGAGGAAATATTATGGCAGAAAGACACCCTAACCTAATGTCTCCTGACGCTATGCGACAATTAGCGACAGGTGGTACAGGCAAATTGTTATTTAGTGAGATATTTACTAAAATAAACAATGCAAAAGTAAAATCAAAAAAAGTAGAAATCTTGAAAGAGAATGATTCACCTGGCTTAAGAAGAATCTTAAAAGGTGCATTTGACCCAAAAATACAATGGGATTTACCTAAAGGACAACCTCCTTACATGGAGAATGAAGCACCTATAGGTACAGAACATACTATATTAGAATCTGAATCTAATAAACTATGGCACTTTGTAACTGGTGGTGATAATACATTATCTAAAACAAGAAAAGAAACTCTTTTCATTCAAATACTAGAAGGTCTTCATAAAGATGAGGCACTATTAATGTGTCATGCAAAAGATAAGAAGTTGCATAATGCATATAAAGGACTAACTCCTTCAGTTGTAAAGGACGCTTTTGGATGGAATGATGATTATATTGACCCAACAAAAACTTAAAAAAGTGCTTGACATTGAATTGAAAGTCCTGTATAATGGATACATAAATTATGAATATAAAAGAAATAGTACAAATACCCTACTCAACAAGTCCTAAATTTACGCCTTGTGGTGGGGTACAGTTTAAAGAATACCTTCAAGATGATTATGAAGCAAGACTTATTGAGTATAATATGCTAATGAGTGATATAACTTTTGAATCAGAAGTTGCTGAAAATCTGAAGTTGGTTAAAAAGACTTCTCTGGCTATGAATTTAGTTGAAGAACCTTTTACAGATATGATTGACATGGGGTTAGAAATACCTGATGATATTATCATAATGCATAAAGGTAAAGTTGAGGCAGCTTTTGTCGCAATGGCAAGTTCATGGAATCCTAGAAATGTACAAGGTAAATCACTATCAGAAGTACATCAACCTGTTGCAGATAATGAAGCACTAATTCGTGCAAGTGAAGGCATATGGCGTTCTATGGTAAGTGGTAAAAGTTTTCATAGACATGTATGGGGGATATCACCTTTAAAAGGTTTAAGTAATCACCCAAGACATAAAAAACCATCTATTAAATCCTTAGATGATTTGTATTTTAGAATAGAACATGAAAGAACAATGACAGTAGATAAAGATACAGCAGCTTTCTTTATTGATGTAGAAGTACATCCTCTATCTGCTATATTTCATTTAAAAAATGAATACAGAGATTTAATTAAAGATTCTATTAATAGTATGACAGAAAATATTCTTGCATATAAAAACTTAGAAGAAGTGAAGGAGATGATAAATGGGACCACATGAAGCACTAAAATTTATAGAAGAAATACTTTTGATTAAAGCAAGTATTCAATTAATAAATCCTGAAGGTAAAGTTGATAAAAAAGTCAGAACAGATTTATTAGATTATCTTGATACACTACTAGCAGAATATCATCAAGTAGTAACAGAGTATGAAGAAAATATGGAAGAAGAAATGAATAAACCAAGGAGTATTCATTAATGAAATTAAGTACATTTATATTAATAACCGCTCTAGTCTTATGTTTCACAACATCAAGAGCTGAATCAAAAACAATGACAATGGTCGTAGATGGTAAACCTATTATAACGATTACAGTTGAAGAAGATGAACCTGTAACCGAAACTGAAACTGAGGAAGAACCAGACTGTGAGTAAAATTAAAAAAATTCCATACAAGTTTGTTCATGTATATTGGATTGATATTCAATCTGATAGTTCATGGCGAAGTGTCGAGGATGTAAAAGAAGAAAATATGCCTAGATGTCTAAGTACAGGTTTTCTGATTAGTGATGATGATGAAGTCATTAGATTGGTTAGTGATTTCAATTTTAAGGAAGATGGTAGTATTGATGAATGTGGAAATTCTACAATTATACCAAAAAGTGTGGTACAAGAAGTGAAAGAAGTTAGTTAATAAAAATACGGAGATTATATTATGAGTAAAGAGATAGACCAATTTTTGAAAAAACAGTTGATAGAAGCACCCAAGTTTCTTAAAAGTTATCTAAAAGAAGGTATGGATAAAACAAGAAATGAAAAATATTATAAATCACCAGTAGTAACATACTATACTGGCAATTGGGGTCAAGATTTAGAAGACAATCTAACACCTACACAAAGAAAAAAATTACAAAAACAAATGCAAAAACTATCAGAGAGTTTAGTATTTACATCTAGAAGACTATCCGATAATGTAGGTGGATTTAATTATGTAGCTTACATAAAGTGAAACCTCACATAATACATTTTGGTCAAAAAGCATATAAGTTTGAAGTATCACAAAATCTTGTAGATAGAATAAATGCAAAGTGCGATACAATAGATGATAAAACTAATGCTCAAGATTATCTAGTTGGTAAAATTAAAAATGAATATCATTTTACAAATTATGTAGATGGAGTTGATTCTGACCATGAAATTAGAGATAGTATATTTCATGTATCAGATAATTGTCCTCAAGATTATTCATATGATATCGAAGAAGTTAATGTTCATAGTGCATGGATAAATGACCAATATAAAGGAGAATATCAAGGACTTCATACTCATAGTGGTGTAGAGGATATAGGTTTTTCATCTATCTTATATTTAAAAGTTCCAGATTTCGGTGAAGAAATAACAAAAACAGGTAACGCTCTAAATGGTAAAACAGAATTAGTAGGAAATTGTGGTGGTACTTTTAGTGACCCCACATATTTAATAACACCTAAAGTAGGTGATTTTTATATTTTTCCTTATGACATGCAACATTTAGTATACCCTTTTAAAGGTGACGGAATGCGAAGAAGTTTAGTTATAAATTTTGATTTCAGAAGGGTAAAAAAATATAGTATGAAAGACGGAAAAAGAAGTGAAAACTTTAAATAAAATAATTAATATATTCTATCAAGTAATTGCAGGTGCCTTTTATACACTAGTAATATATTACATAGGAACATTTAATCCTAATCACTTTATAATGAGAGACTTTCCAGACCCAAGTTTTCATTATACTAACAAAGAAGAATATATTGATAGAATTAATCAATGTGTAGATAAGATAGAAACAACAATAACAAGAAACAATTACATACCTAGAAATATGATAATTGCACAATCAGTTCTAGAAACAGGCTGGGGTGAATCAGACTTGGCAAAAGATTCAAACAATCTATTTGGTATAAAAGCATTTTCAAACAAAGTACCTCATAGACATGCAAAAGAAAATGAAGATGTTATGTACAGAGTATTTTTAAATAAATGTGATTCAGTAAAAGAATACTATCGTTTATTAAATGAACATCAAGCATATTATAAGTTTAGAAAGTATAGAACACACACTATAATGAATGATAAGACTATGAATCCTAAAGTTGCAGTAAAGACTATGGACAGATATAGTGAAACACCAGATTACGCTGATAGAGTTATTAGAATAATTAAAGACTTAGAAACATTATAAATAGTACTATGTTTTTAACTTACTTAATTTTAATTAGTGGTATATCACTATCTATTATAGCCGCAGGTTATAGTATAATAGGGTTAGCAGCTTTATTTGCAGGTGCCACAACAGCGATATATGCTATGGGTGGTGCATTAGAAGTTGCAAAACTTGTAATGGCAAGTTGGTTATATAACAATTGGAATAGTCCATTGTTACCAAAATCAATAAAGTATTATTTAACAAGTGCAGTTGTAGTCTTAGTTTTTATAACTTCAATAGGTATTTTCGGATTTCTATCAAAGGCACATTTAGACCAAGTTGTACCTGAAAGTAATAATAAATTACAAGTACAAATACTAGATGAACAGATTGAACAAAGACAAAAAACTATTGACCGTTCTCAAAAACAATTAACGAGAATGGATGATTTGATTGAAACTCAATCAGAAGAAACAAGTTGGTTTACTAGTAGTTCACAAAAGGCAATAACTGAAAGAAATAATCAAAAACTAGAAAGACTATCTCTTGAAGAAACTATAGACCAAAGTTTAAATAAGATAAACGAATTATCTGATAAGAAATCAGGTATACGAACAGAACAATTAAAGATAGAGGCAGATTTAGGTCCTATTAAGTATGTTGCAGAATTTATATATGGTGATGAGGCAGTAAATCATTTTGATGAAGCTGTTAGAATCATTATAATTATATTGATATTTGTATTTGACCCAGTTGCAGTATTAATGTTAATAGCTGCAAACATATCAATTAGGGAACAAAGGATGAAAAAGGAACCTGAAATTCTTGAAGGAAATGCAGAAGAAGAAATTGCAAAAATTCTAGCAAAACAAAAAAAGGTATGGAAAAAGGAAAAGGAATATGAACAGTTTGTGGAATCCCTTACTGATGAGGAAAGAGCAACATTGAGTCCAGATGAGATTAAATTGAAGTTGAATCAGATACATACATGGTCTGAGGGTGATGAAAAATATAAAAATAATGTATAAAAGGCTTGACAAATGATAACAAGTACTGTATAATGGACATATTATGAACATTTTTGCATTAGCTAAGAGTCCAGAAGTATCTGCTCAGATGGCATGTGATAAACATGTAGTCAAAATGATACTAGAATCAGCACAGATGTTATGTGCTGTACAGAGAGTACAAGATGGTGAGATGTACTATGGTAAGTCAGCGAATGGTCGTAAAATCAAGAGATGGCGTCATCCTGATACTATCAAAGAACAAGTATTATACAAGGCAGGATGGATTAATCATCCATCAACCCAATGGGTTATGAAAAGTGCATACAATTATAACTGGTTGTACAGACACTTCATTGCTCTTAACGAAGAATTTAAGAAGAGGTTTAAAGGTGTAGACCATGCTTCAGTTGTAAAACTAAAAGAAGTATTGAGAAATCCACCTAAAAATTCTCCTCTTAATGTAGTCGGCACTTTACCTACACCTGCTATGCCAGATGAATGTAAAGTACCAGGTGATGTGGTAGGGAGTTACCGCAAATATTATATAATGAAGAAGCGAGACTTTGCCACATGGAAAGAACCTTCAAAAGTTCCTGAGTGGTATAGTCAAGCAATTGGAGAATCAATATGATTGATAAAATACAAGACATATGTAATGATTTACCTGATATTGTTAAGGCGATACTTTTTGTATCTGCTGTGGCAATATTTTGGGATATCATTTTATAGGAGGACATGCAGTAATGCCAATATACACCTTTCACAATACATCAACAGGAGTAGTTGAAGAAAAGATGATGAAAATCGTTGAAATGGAAAACTACTTAGTTGATAATCCTGATGTAGAACAAGTTCACACAGGACTAAATATAGTTGCAGGTCATGGAAGCATTAAAACGGATTCTGGTTGGAAAGAAAATCTATCTAGAATTGCAGAAGCACATCCTCAATCAGAGCTCGGAGATAGATATGGCAAAAAATCTATCAAAGACATTAAAACAAGACAGGCAATAGACAAACATTTAAGGAAATAAAAAAACAAATGATGATAAAAGGAAAAGTAAAATGGTTTAACCCTACCAAAGGATTTGGGTTCATAGCAAGAGATGACCAAGAAAAAGATGTATTTGTACATTCTTCAGCAGTTCGAGAATCAAATCTTGAATTAAATGAAGGTGATGAATTAACATTTGAAGTTACCCAAACAGAAAAAGGGCTTTCAGCAATTAATTTACAAAACGCTTAAAGAAATAAAAGAGGAACAAGTAATGGCAGATATACCTGATTACATGAGAGGTTTTGACTTAGACCAAGATTTTGGTTTTACACCAGTCAATCAAAAACCTGTAGAAGAAAAGGTTGTAGTGGGTGAGAACAAAGAGACTAACATAGAAATAGCAAAAGTTAAGTCTGATGTATCATCTATTAAAAGTATGATGAATGAAATCATGCAAATTGTTGCTGAAAAAGATACAATCACAAAAGAGATATCTAATGAAGAAACAGTTAAAAGATTTAAAGATATAGAAAAGGTAATTTTACCCTTTCTATACAATCTTGCAAAAAGTGATGAAGACTATATATACTGGCCAAATAGAGCACCTATTATTAAGGCACAGATTGATAAAGTATTAAAATTGACAAGAGGTTAGTATTATGAAAACAATTAAATATTATATAGATGTATTCTATTATGCATTAGCATTTATTGGATTTTTAGGTTTAATAACTGCAACAGGTTTTATGATAGGAACATTTTTATCTACGATTTGAAGACTATATTATGAAAAGCTAGTCAGGTTGCTGACTTTAATTAACAATGGTGGACCGCTTTTCACCTAAAAAAACAACGAGGTAAACAATGGAAAATAGTATAATAGAGATATCATATGCTCTAGATACACTATATTTTTTAGTTATGGGTGCATTTGTCATGTGGATGGCAGCTGGATTCACAATGTTGGAATCTGGTTTAGTAAGGGCTAAAAACACAACAGAAATCTTAACTAAAAATATAGCACTATATTCGATATCATGTATTACATTCATGGTAGTAGGATATAATCTTATGTACCCTAGCGGCGGCACAGGTGTAGTACCTGACTTGTCATTCTTCTTAGGTACAGACAACACAACAGAAGCAGTTTTAAAGAGTGGAGGTGATATCTATTATTCAGGTATGGCAGACCATTTCTTTCAAGTTGTGTTCGTAGCAACAGCATGTTCGATTATATCGGGTGCAGTTGCAGAAAGAATGAAACTATGGCCATTTCTACTATTTTGTGTAGTGATGACAAGTTTCATATATCCAGTACAAGGATATTGGAAATGGGGTGGTGGATTTCTAGATGAAGCAGGATTTTTAGATTTTGCAGGTTCAGGAGTTGTACACTTATGTGGTGCGACAGCAGCTCTTGCTGGTGTTTTAATATTAGGCGCTCGTAAAGGTAAATATGTAGACGGCAAAGTAAATGCAATGCCGGGTGCAAACTTACCACTTGCAACATTAGGTACTTTTATATTATGGTTAGGGTGGTTTGGATTCAATGGTGGTTCTGAATTAATAGTATCGAATGTAGTTGAAGCAAATGCTGTATCAATGATATTTGTAAACACAAACTTAGCTGCGGCTGGTGGTGTTATGGGTGCATTGACATTATCAAAAGTAATGTTTGGTAAATCAGACTTAACAATGGCACTTAATGGTGCAATTGCAGGTCTAGTTTCAATAACAGCAGAACCTTTAGCGCCAACACCAGGACTTGCATTATTAATTGGTACAGTTGGTGGAATACTTGTAGTATACTCAATTATAACTTTAGATAGATTAAAGTTAGATGACCCAGTTGGTGCTATATCAGCACACGGAACAGCAGGGATATGGGGATTACTTGCAGTAACATTTACAACAGGAACACTTAATGCACAATTATACGGAATACTTATGATATTTTTATGGACATTTATTGTAAGTTCAATATTCTGGTATATAATAAAAATGACATTAGGGTTGAAAGTATCTGAAGAAGATGAAGATTTAGGAGTTGATATCTCCGAATGTGGACTGGATGCTTATCCAGAATTTACAAAATCATCTACAACAGGACCTTCAGTATATCCAAAATAACAAGGAGTTAAAATGAAAAAAATATTAATGGGGGTACTACTATTAAGTAGTTTTCCAATATATGCACAATCAGTTAGTTATAACATAGGTTATATGTCAGACTATTGGTATAGAGGTGTATTTCAATCTGAATCATCAGTAAATTTTGGTGCAGATGTAGATACAGGAAGTTTCTATGCAGGAACATGGATGGCAGATGTAGACCAAGGTATTGAAATGGATGTTTATGCAGGAACAACATTTACAATATTGGGTTTTGATTCTTATGCTGGTGTAACAGGATATTATTACAGTGATAATTTCGATTCTGATTACGAAGAATTTAACACAGGACTTTCTTATGGTGGTATATCATATGACTATTCTGTGGGTAATTATAAAACAGCAACAGAACAAGATTATACATGGACAGAAGTTACATTAGATTTAACAGACAACCTATCATTCAGTTATGGTGAATGGGGTAAAGACTTAAAAGGAAGTGTAACTAAAGTTAATTATAATAAAACAATTAGTGATATAGATTTCGGATTAGAAGTCGGTAAGAACGATTCAGACACTACTGGTGCAGCTAAATATGTTGATACAACATATGCTACAGTTAGTCTAGGTATATCATTCTAATAAATAATAAAGTATCAACCAGCATTGACATTTAGTGTTGGTTGATATATAATACATATATAAAATATAATTGAGAATAAATATGAAATTCGTACATACAGACATAGATAAAACAGTATTACCAAAAACAAAAGGTAAGAAAGTTGGCAATCATAGATTTTATGATATAGATGGTACAAACTATCCATCTGTAACTTCAGTATTGAGCATGAGAAAGTCAGAAGGACTTAAAAAATGGCGTGAATCAATTGGCGAAAATGTTGCTAATTGGGAAATGAGAAGATGTGCAAACAGAGGTAAATCTCTACACACATTAGTAGAACAATACATGAAGAACGAAACACCATCTATAAGAGATGTTCTACCATTAGGGTTATTTAAATTAATGAAACCCTATCTAGACCAAATTGATAACATTAGATTAGTAGAAGAAATTATGTATAGTAAAAACTTGACTATTGCAGGTCAAGTAGATTGTGTTGCAGAATACAATGGCAAATTATCAGTTATTGATTTTAAAACAGCAAATAAAGAAAGAATCGAGGAGTGGGTAGAAAACTATTTCCTACAATGTACAGCATACTCAATGATGTATAGTGAAACATTTAATGAACCAATAGAACAAATAGTCATACTAATGGCTGCAGAAGATGGTTCAATGAAAGCATTTGTGAAAGAACCGAAAGATTATGAAGAAGAATTACAAAAGACAATTCAAACTTTTTATGACACAGTTAATCCACAATTACAAGATGTTAAATAGTTAAGGCACTCTACCACTTTACGAAGTGCCGGAGCTTGGTATCTGCTCGGCACCAGAAATGATACCCTAAGATTTTTATTATACAATGGACATATTATGAACGCCAAACAATTCAGTTTAAAGATAGAAGAAATAAAAAGAAATAGTGGAGATATGTCCTACATGGATGCTATTCTACATTATTGTGAAAAACAAAAGATAGACCCCTCAGAAGTTGGTAAATATGTATCTAAAAGTTTAAAAGAAAAGATTACATTAGAAGCACAATCATTAAATTTAATAGAACGAGGTGGAACTTTACCTTTATGACCTATGATGGTTTTGCAGTATATAGAAAGTATCTAGCCTACAAGTTACATTTTACTACAGACAAATATGATTATACAGAACATAGTGGTATGATACATACAAAGTTAGAAACATTTACAAAAAGAAATGATAGATATATGTTTCATAAATTAAGTGTAAAGTATAATCAAAATGAAATAGATGACTTTATGATTGCTAATTTCTTAAAAAAGAATAAGGCATGGTCAGGAAGTTTGTTAGAGAAAGAAAGTCATGAAATATATTTACAATACAAAAGGAGAACCGATTCGAGAAGCTACTTCTTCAAAGAAGATTGCAATAGAATACTTACTACTTGTGGTATGGACAATATTATGCCCACCGATGTTATTGTTGTTCGTGATGGCCAGCATCCAATACTTCTACGACATTGTATTGGAAATAAGATTAGTACAGAAACATTAATTATTATGGATTATCATTTAAATTTTATAAAAGATTGGAAAGAAAAAATAACAGATAAGATTATATGGCCAAATTTTAACAAGAAAATAAATAAGTTTAAACCGTTTTTAAAGTTTAACCAAACAGAAACTAAATTAATATTAAGAGAGGTGTTTTTATGAGTGATATTTTAAATGTAAAAAAATATACTAAAGAAGAAAAGTGGCAATTACTTGCTGATTGTATTAGAAATGGACAAGTAGACCAACCAGAGTTACTACAAGAATTTGATAAAGACCCGGAGTTTAAGACATGGTATACAGCCCAATTTCTACAGGACTAGATTGGTATATTAAATGGTTTGCAAGTATCGTATTAATATTCGGTGCAGTAACAACAGCGATGAATCTTTATCCATTTAACATGTACTTTCAATTTATAGGTATAGTAGGTTGGTTAATTGTAGGTGCAATGTGGAAAGATTGGTCATTAATTGTAGTAAATGTGGTAGGTTCTACAATTATGTTTATAGGAATTATACATTATCACTTTTATACAGATTGGGTATTAACAATTTATAATAGATATATTGAGGTAAATTTATGAATAGAGATGGAGATGGATTTTTATTAAATACAAGTGATTGGTCAGAAGAAGTCATGTATGAAATGGCTAAACTAGATGATATGGAAATCACAGAAGAAATAAAAATGTACATTGATAAAGCAAGACAGATGTATAGTGAAACAGGTACAGTACCAGCAGTTAGAATTTTTGCAAAAGAATTTGGTATGGATAGAAAGGCAAGTAAATTATATGATGTCTTTAAATCAGGACCTATGAAGAAGATTGCAAAGTATGGTGGTTTACCAAAACCAACAGGTTGTGTATAGTGAAATTAATATTTGCATTAGTATTATTAATATTAACAGGTTGTGCTACTCATTCAGTAACACTAGGACCAATGGAAATATATGGTAGTAATGAACAGTCTATACCAGAACCAAGAAGGGAATAATTATGAGCAGAGCATTCTGTATAGGTAACGGTGAAAGTAGAAAAGGTTTTGACTTAGAACAATTAAGACCTCATGGTAAGATATATGGTTGTAATGCTTTGTATAGAGATTTTACACCTGATGTTTTAGTTGCAGTAGACCATGGCATATGTCATGAGATATACGACAGTGGTTATTGTCAAAAGAATGAGGCATGGTTTAGAGACTGGACAAAAGTACCTTCTATGCATTATGACATGATGGTTTATAGTGCTATTGACAAGATAACACAAGATGAGATAAAAGAATATTATGATAATCATATAGAAAATGAAAAAGTAGACGCTGAAGAATTTGTATTTCATGGTTCTAACTTATCAGGTCTTGCAAAGATAATTAAAAGTGGTAAGGCAAAAGGTAAAACAAAAGAAGTTATTCAAAAACAAGTAAATCATTCAAAGATAAATGTAAGTTGGATGAATAAACCTGATTACTCAAACAACATAACAGACTTGATTGAGAATTATAAGAAAGATTTAGGTTGGGCAGCCGGTGCTACTAGTGGTAGAATTGCAGTAGAACAAATAAAAGATTTAAAAGAAGTTTACTTATTAGGACATGATTTAGAAAGTTACAATAATCTAGTAAATAATATGTACAAAGGAACACACCATTATGTTGCAGAAAGTAATGGTAAAACACCATCAGAGAACTGGAAGATACAATGGGGTGCTTTGTTTAGTGAATATAACGACATACAGTTTTATAAAGTAAACGAAAAACCTGTGGGTACTAGCGACCCTATAAATTGTGTAGTAGACTTATGGGTAAATAACAAGAATATTGAATATATTACTTATGATGAGTTTACAACCAGGCTTGACATTATATCAAAATAGATGTATAATGGTGTTAAAACTAGTATAAATAGTACTGTAACAAGTGTTACTATACGAAAATATAAACAATACAATAATACAAAATACGGAGTAAGATATGGACTTTGAATCATTAAAAACATCATCTAGTGGTTTTGACAAACTAACTAAAGCACTAGAAGAAAACCTCAATCCTGAGGATTCTAAAAAACAAAACAAATACCAAGATGATAGACTGTGGAAACCAGAACTTGATAAAACAGGTAATGGGTATGCAGTACTAAGATTCTTACCAGCAACATCAGGTGAAGATATGCCATGGGTCAGATTATGGTCTCATGCATTTCAAGGAACAGGTGGTTGGTATATTGAAAACAGCTTAACTACATTAGGTCATAAAGACCCAGTTAGTGAAGAAAATACTAGACTATGGAATACAGGTGTAGAATCAGATAAAGGCATTGCTAGAAATCGTAAGAGAAAATTATCTTACTATGCAAATGTAATGATAGTATCTGACCCAACACATCCTGAAAATGAAGGACAAATAAAACTGTTCAGATTCGGTAAAAAAATATTTGACAAGATAACAGAGGCAATGCAACCTGCATTTGAAGATGAAACACCAATCAATCCATTTGACTTTTGGAAAGGTGCAAACTTTAAATTGAAAATTAGAAAGGTAGATGGTTTCTGGAATTATGACAAATCAGAATTTGAGGGTACTTCTGCTATCGCTGATAATGATGACAACATCAAAGCGATATGGGAGAAACAATATCCTCTAAAACCATTCTTGGATACCAGTAATTTTAAATCGTATGAGGAACTCAAAGAGAAACTTCACCGAGTAATTACAGGTGCTAAGATTACAGACTCGGTAGAAAATGTAGACCTCCCCTCTACACCTGCCAGTACTGTTAAAAGTAGTGATGGCGCCCCTATAGCGACTGCTAGTGAAAGTGATGATACACTTGATTATTTTAGTAAGTTAGCAGAAGAATAGAGGACTCTCTCTCCGCTGTCGTAAACTTTAGGGCATATCTAGTAATAGGTATGCCCTTTTCTGTATAAATAGTATTATGGCTACAATATTCAATAAGATAAATGATAAATCAGGTGGTGTTTTTAAATCTGCTAACTGGTATAGAAATGCTGTATCATCTTTAGGTGATACTATGACTGCTAGAAAGTTATATAATGAAGGCAGGATTAATCAAAGACCTTCATTGGGTAGATTAAATCTATTTTTCTATGACCCAAAAACAAAAGACACATTACCATACTATGATACTTTTCCACTGGTATTGCCATTAGAAGGATTTAGAGGTGGGTTTGTAGGTATGAATTTTCATTATCTATCACCCATGATACGATTTAGATTGTTAAATCAATTACAAGGTTTTGCTACAAACAGTAAGTTTGATAGTACAACAAAACTAGATGTAAGTTATTCAAGAGTAGGTGGAATTCCTAGAGTAAAATCAACTATAAAAAAATACTTGTATTCACATGTTCGCTCTGGATTCATGAGGATTGATTCTCAGGATGCTCCAACAGCATGTTATTTACCAGTACAACAATTTAAAAAGAGAAGTGCAAGTTATGTATACGGAAAAAGTAGAGGATAAACATGGCAATATTTAGAGGCGGAATTAAGATATTTGGTTCAGACATCAGACTAGGTGTTACTAGAGATAGGTCATTAGATAACATTTTAAATGACAAAAGATTTAGACTAAAAGAAGGTGGGGCAGTACCTGATAATCCTGATTTAAGAGCAACAAAACCAGCTTTAATAAATCAAATGCTACAATACATTATGCAAGGAGAAGGTCTTGGTAGAGCAGGAAGATTTTATACTTCATTTAGATTACCTGGTGGTACTACGGCAATAGAAACATCTGCCATGAATAGTGATATAGGTCCCATAAAAATTACTGAAACAGATACTCAAGGTGGCACCTCAGCAGAAACTAAAGGTTTTGCAACATCATATTTAAATCAACAAATACAAAATATGAATGGTAAAAGAGTAAATGCATTTTGTAGAAGCATAACTATGCCTGATAGAACAATGACAACAACACCTGTTACAACAGGACCTGGTGCACCTAGACATTTTGTTACAGACCATACATATGGTGATTTAACAGCAACATTTTATGCAGATAAGTATTTAAGAGAGAGACAGTATTTTGAATTATGGCAAAAATCTGCCTTCAATAGTTTATCTAATAACTATGAATTTTACGATAACTATGTATCAGACATAGACTTATTTAATCTAGGACAATTTGCAAACGATAACGGTTCATCTGAAGACCCAGCAGCTCGAGATGATTTAACACATGGTGTCAAACTATATGATTGTTATCCAACAAGTATAGGGGCGCCAGCATTATCTTATGATAATAATAATGTTATAGAATTTACTGTAACATTTAAATATAGACACTGGCAAAACTATTTCATTACTAAGACTGCTGATGTACAATTAGGTCGTGATGGGTTTGGCAAAAGTATTGCTGATGATAAAACAAGACTAAAAACTGAGTATGGATTTTTAGATTTCTTACCATCTGAACTAAGAAGAGCAGGACAAGGACTATTAGGAGATTTGAAAAGAAGAATACCTTTAGGAGATTTAACCGGTGGAAGAGTATTTCCACCATTTTTTTAATATAATGTGAGGATATTATGGCGTTACCAAAAGTAGAAACACCGACTTATGAATTGAAGCTACCATCAAGAGATGAAACAATAGCATTTAGACCATTTACGGTAAAAGAAGAAAAAGTATTGATGATTGCATCCGAATCAGAAGATAAAAATGAAATATTTAATGCAGTTGTACAAGTAATTGATATGTGTACATTTCAAAAAATTAATAGTAAAAGTTTACCATTATTTGATATAGAATATATATTTTTAAAAATGAGAGCAAAGTCAGTAGGAGAGATTGTAAACTTTAGAGTTTTATGTCCTGATGACCATAAAACATATACAGAGGTAGAAATAGATTTAAGTAATGTAGAAGTACATGTTGATGATAATCACAGTAACAAAGTGGTATTAGATAAAAATAAAAACTTAGGTGTTGTTTTTGCATATCCTACGCTAGATGTAACCAAGGTTGCAAAAAATTTGACAGACGCTAAAACTGAAGATATATTTGAA
>Ga0209091_10002574_pt1 | contig 15209 bp, 9 predicted proteins | sample ArcticOcean_MG_C_6_FD_187438 | JGI IMG/M metagenome (GOLD analysis project Ga0209091, IMG submission 187438) | Marine microbial communities from western Arctic Ocean - ArcticOcean_MG_CB8_128 (SPAdes) (version 2) | ecosystem: Environmental > Aquatic > Marine > Oceanic | place: Arctic Ocean...
GTGCCGTGTGACGATGTCGTGGAGCAAAATCAGCGGAAAGAAGAAACTGCTTTTATTGCTAAAGGAGTGAAGAGAAAGAGAGGGCACGAGTGCGATGTGTGCGAGAAGAGTTTTCGTGATTCCTATAATTTGAAAGTCCACATGCGTATTCACACGAACGAGAAACCGTACGAGTGTGATGTGTGCGAGAAGCGTTTTAGTGAATCTGGTAATTTGACAAAGCACATGCGCATTCACTCGAACGAGAAACCGTACGAATGTGATGTGTGCGAGAAGCGCTTTACTCGAGCTGGTAATTTGCAAGCCCACATGCGTATTCATACGAACGAGAAACCGTTTGAATGCGATGTGTGCGAGAAGCGTTTTACTACATCTGGTAATTTGAAAAGGCACAAGCGTATTCACACGAAAGAGAAACCGTATGAATGTGATGTTTGCGAGAAGAGGTATCGTCATTGGAGTGGTTTAAAGTACCACACGCGTACTCAACACCATTAGCTCCTTTATAGTCCTACGTTTACATACATATACACATTATATTCATCAAAGACACGACAGAAGAGAACAAAATAATACAAAAATTCGAACAAAAAAGTACCACACGTATGGAAAAAAGGCAAAATTCGACCTCCGTTGTGCCCAAGAGAGAGAGAATTCTTCTCTGTGTTGTTCCCAAAAAATCGAGAAAAAAAACAAAAAAAGGAGAGAAAAAAACAAAAGACTCATCACTTAAAATCTCTCTCGCTTTTTGCGCGCTGAACACTACTACTCCTACTATACTCTAATACTACTCATCGAAGAGAGACTACAAAGAGAGTATTTACGCGCGTTATACTGCGTTTTTTTTTTGAGTCTCTTCTCTGTATACGTCTTCTTCTTCTCCCATATAATAGTTTACGCATCGTGATGAAGCAGCAGCTCCGAGACGTCTCGAACACCCCTACCGGGGACGACGACGACGATGCGGAAAAAAATCATCATCGCGAAGGCGCGAGGAAATCGACTCGACGGGGTGGTGCCGGCGGTGCTGCGACGACTGCGACAAAAACTTTGACGACTTTGAATCATCATCATCACAATCACCAAATATATCCTTCTTCTTCTTCTTTGAATGATGCGAATACTACGACGACGAATACGACGACGGGGGAGAAGCAGTGGCAGGTAAAAATATTTCTCCAACGGACGAAAACTCGTGTCTTTTTTTGTTCGTCTGTCGTTTAAGAATTAAATTTTTCGAATCGACTTTGATGAAGAGGTGATTTTAGTATAATAAAACAACTCGCGAAAAGAATCACTTTGTCTCATCGAAAAGTAGATGATTAATAAAGAAAGATAGAGTTTTACTGACTTTCCCTCTCTTCTTGTTGCGAATTTTTACCGCGAATAATGCGAACGTAATAATAAAACACAAACAGTTGGAAGACTTCGATATAGGCAAACCGCTCGGTCGCGGGAAATTCGGCAACGTGTACCTCGCGCGCGAGAAGCAATCGAAATACATAGTCGCTTTGAAGGTGTTGTATAAATCGCAACTGCAACAATCGCACGTGGAACATCAGTTAAGAAGAGAAATCGAGATTCAGTCGCACTTGAGGCATCCGAATATATTGAGATTGTACGGGTATTTTTACGATCAGAATAGAGTGTATTTGATTTTAGAGTACGCGGCGAGAGGGGAGTTGTATAAGGAGTTGAAGAAAGCGAGGAGGTTTTCGGAGCAGAGAAGTGCGACGTACGTGGCGTCTTTGGCGAGAGCTTTGTTGTATTGTCACAAGAAGCACGTGATACATCGGGACATCAAACCGGAAAACTTATTGATTGGGATTAAAGGCGAATTGAAAATTGCCGATTTTGGGTGGTCGGTGCACGCGCCGCACTCGAGAAGGCAGACGTTGTGCGGGACTTTGGACTATTTACCGCCAGAAATGGTGGAAGGAAGAGATCACGATCACGCGGTGGATGTGTGGAGTTTAGGCGTGTTAGCGTACGAGTTTCTCGTCGGCGTGCCGCCGTTTGAAGCGGAAGGGCACTCGGAGACGTACAAGCGCATCTGTAAGGTGGATTTACGGTTCCCGGACCACGTTTCGGCGGGCGCGAGAGATTTAATCACGCAATTATTAGTGAAGGATCCAAAAGATAGAATAAGCTTGAGAAAAGTGACCGAACATCCGTGGATCCTCAAGAACGCGCAACCGAACGGTGTTCCGGTGGGCGACCGAGAGATGTAAATCAAAATATGTAGCAAAAAAGCAAAAATTCATTGATAATATAATTACAACAACTCTTCTATGGAGCTCAACGACGAGCGTGAAAAAAAAAATTACCGCTCGTTCGCAAAAGTTGGAAACGCATCCGACGAGGCGTTATTCGTGTACCCTAACGCATACCGCAAATAACTCACCGTTTTATTCACAAAACCTTCCTCGTACATGGCTTCTATATACTTGTGTCTATCAGGATTCTCACTCGTAAAATGTACGTGATGTTCGGTCTCGTTCTTCTCCCACGTCTTGGCGTTGTGCAAGTTTGCGACGCGCACCATCTCGTCGATGTCCTCTTCAGGAAACTCTAAGAAGCGCAAAATATCGTCTAATTCGTCGAAAAATGATTCTAAGCGAACGTTCATGGCGCGAATGTCGATTTCGCAATCTTGCGCCGCTAAACCGAGCATTCGAAGCTCGTCGTCGGCAATTTTCAATTCAGCCGCGAGGGCGTCTACGGGATTTTTCAATCGACGAATCGATTGCACGTAGGACGACGACGAAGTGCTATTGAAAAGCTCGTCGCCGACGCGAATTTCTCTCAACCACGATTCGTCCTCGGGATTTTGCATGTGATACAGTACGCCGGAAACGAGCGCGTCCCGAGGGTCTCTAATCAGGTGGATGATTCGATACGAGCCTTGGTAATACGAAGCAAGCGATTGGCACTCTCTTTGCTGCTTATTAAACCTTCGCACGCGACGATCGCTTGAATACCAATCCTCCGCGTTTATGAAATACGATGGAATTGGCTTTGAAAAGTGATAGTCCAAAATCACATCCGCTTCATCGATAATAGACGATAAATTGCCAGGCTGCAAGTAGGGGTAATCTTCGTAGACCCTCAAGTTGAAAAAATTATACTCAAACTCTCTGGAAATCGAATCAAATACGTCGCGCATCAACGCAGTCCCTGTTTTATGGTGCGTTCCAATGATTCTCCGAAGTTTTTCTTTCTTATTCTTCTTGTTTTTATCATCACTTTTCTTCTCCGAAGATGCTATCAACCGCCTCGCGTTCTTCGCCTTCTTCCTCCTCTCGGCGCCATCCGCGCTTCTCTTGCGCAAGAATAAACTTCTCCGTTCGCTCAGTATCCCTCGTCTCGCGACCGCGCTCATCTTCGATATCTCTTTCACATTCTTCTCCGTGTATTTTGCCATCGCGTCTCTGTACACGTACTTTGGCATGAATGTTTTTAATTGCACTCGTCGATTTCTTTCCCCTCTGTCTCCTCCTAGAAAACTGACGTGAAAATATCTGTTCGAACTAAACGCGCCGATATTTTCTCGGACAGTGCGCGAGAAGAGTTCGCACGTCATCTCCGTCGACGACGACGCAGACGACACCCCGTCCTCGTCCCTCTGTAAAAACGCCTCGCTGCAGCGTTTCACCCACGCGAAATCAGACGGATTCATCTTATCCTCGTTCGTATTCATCGCTAATAAAGATGAAGATTTTAACGTCGTCGTATTTTGCGCAGCGGACGAAAATATTTCCCCTAGTTTCCCTCTCGGGAACAAAAGACGCGCGCGCTGGTTCATGAAGAGAATCTGGTACGCGTTATTCACGTAATACAGAACGGCGATGAAGGCGAAGAGACCGACGACGAAGCCGCCGCCGCCGCACAAGCCGCCGCCGGTGAAGGAGTTTCTCCGCTGAAGGAGCGAAGGCGGAAAAGACGACGAGGACATCTTTTTTTGTGCGGTGGTTTATCCAAATAGTTACGAGGTAATTTTCTCGTTAAAGTCTCTATCTCTCTATCTCTCTTTACGCATCGTCATCATCTCTCTCTCTCTATCCGTACACAATCTTATCTCTCTCCGTGTTCTCTTTATCCACGCGTCTGTCGTTGCAGCTTTCGCTCTTGGCGCATTTTCTGCTGTACGCGTTGACTTCTTTCACGTACTGTTCGAACCTGCTCTTTTCGCTCGAGTCTCGAGCGCCCTGCGTATCCGTCGGTTCAATCTTGTCGTAGTAATGGTACTTCACTTTCGTGCCTTTCCAATTTTTTTGGAACCCATAGAGAGTTATGCGTTGACAAATCTCATTGGCGAGGATGGTGCCGTAGAAGCCGTTCGAAGGACCGCCTCGAGCGACCGTGTTGAGGACAAAGTAGTGGAAGTCCGGGTGTAAAGCGACGGTTGGGACGCCGTGTTTGGAGTAGTACCCTTTCTCGCAGAGTTGGCCGTATTTGGTCAGCGCGTCTGGCCGAGTGACGTGCTGCAAGACTGCAATTTCTATGTTGTTGTCGTTGTTCTCTTCAGACCCTTCTCCTTCGTCGCCGTCATCGCTACTACTACTGCTACCCTTACTCCCTCCCACGTTCTCTTCGTGAAACGCAAAGTGGTCAAAATTCGCCAACCTGTACGTCGTCCGTTTCCCGACGTACTTTTCAAACCCTTTGGTAATCCCACCATTAAACCGAATGACTGCATCGTGCGCGTCGATATCTTCTCCGTACTCTTTCAACAACAACCCGCCTCCGTTCCCGACTACTGCGCACGACTTTATCTTCCCAAAATTTTGCCTCACGACGTCCTTCTCGGGCAAACACTTTGCCGCGTTACTCGGGAACCCGCCTAAATGCGACCATTTCACTTGCTTGTGCATAATCGACGCGTCCGATTTTCCTCTCGCCAGTCGACTCTTTTGCCCTTCAATACCTAAAAACTTTGGCACTTTCACGTTATTCCCGCTCTTCGTCGATTGCTTACTCATGATAAAATTCTGCGCGTAGGCTTTCCCCAACTCGAACGGCGCGCTAATCGCGTCGCACTCTCTCAACCGACACGCTAAATCCTTCGAGCTCCCACTCCCACCAGAGCTCGAACTCCTCTCTCGTCTACTCAAACTCCCCGTTGGCTTCACGTTCGGCTTCTTCACCGAAGTCGTCGTCGGACCAATCTTCTCTTTCAACAGTTTCACCTCTTGGTGCACCTCGTCGGTGGTTTCGTCCAACGTTTTTTCTTCTTGACTCGCACGATGAGAGGAGGAAAATTCATTATCTTCGTCGTCGTCGTCGTCTACTTCTCCTACGCCGTGCGTTTCCGAATATTTCGAGTGGAACAGGTGTTTATACACGTACTGGTCCATGTTGTGTACCATCCCCCGCACGTATCCCAAGGAGGAAGAGGAGGAGGAGGAGGAAGAAGAAGAAAAAGAATCATCATCATCACCAACATCATCATCCTCGCCTCCTTCTCCCGTGAATGAAGAAGAAGAAGAAGAATCAGGAGTGGCTACAAACATCACGTGATTACTGCTCTTCCTGTGCTGCAAACCACCACCCCCGAAAACAGAGAGACTACTCTCATCATCCCGACGATGATGATGATGATGATGATTGCCGCCAGATGATGCCGATGAGGACGATGAATAATAAAACACATCCTCCACGATCATAATCACCAACGAGAGGAAAAGTAAGAGCACGGCAAAACCGAGACATCTTCTCAACAGAAGCGTATTTTGCTTCTTCTTCTTGTTGTTCGTCGTCATCGATGCTTCTTTCGTCGTCTTCAAAGAAGCCACTCTTTGTGGTGTTCGTGCGTTGCGGAGTTTTTGGATTTCTAAGTTTAGGGTGCCCGACCCTATATAAACCCTAAACTCTTTTGTGCAATTTCACATCGAACGCACACGCAAGCGGCACACGTTTTCTGTTCGATATATATACAGTATTATTATAGTATTATTATTCCGAGAACGAGAGAGCGCGAGGGAGAACACCCCTCTGCTCTCTTCTCTCTCTCTCTCTCTCTCTTTTTAAAGAAGCAACTTTATTATAAAAACATTCCTTTTATATTTAAAGGGAGGCGGGGAAAGAATTTGATCGAATCGCGGAGACATTGGAACGTTTTAAGTGTAATCTGATTTTGAAGAGAAGACGTTAAAGAAGACGAACGACCGCGAAAGAGAGAGAGCTCTGAGAGATCTGAACGCTTTAAGTGGTGGTTGTTTTTGACCCCCAATATTAGCAGCTTCTCCTCGGCCTCCTCTCGAAAGAAAATCATCTTTGAAGAGAATCGATCGCATCGATCGTCGTCAAGATGAGTGAATTAGTCGTCACGCGCGCAACTCTGAACACGGAAACCCCGATCGCGGGCGTGGAGATCGTCCCGTACATTGTGACGCGCAAAAGCGACGGGACGTCGACGACGGACGATATCCCTCGAGAAAACGCCATCGACGGACAATATTTGCGATATAAGTGGTATCGCTCGGGGAGGAAGTCGAGAACGGCGGTGTGCTCGGTGCACCCGGCGGAAGTGGCGACGTTGCAGAATGTGCACAATAGGCAGTACCACTGCGACGGGGAGTGTTTCAAGAGAGGATGGCGAGAGTGGATGCGTCACAGAATCGCGACTGGAGAGGAAGAGGTGGAGAGGAGGCAACCGACCAGAGCGACGAAGTATAACGTGGCCAACGAGCAAAAGAAGGAGGGTGAATTTGGGAGTCGCGAGAACTTGAACAAGGAAGAGGCTTCGGCGGCGGAAGAGGCGAAAGCAGCCGCGGTGCCTCCATGGATCGAAGTGTCTACGGATAGAACGTATTTAGTCAAACCAACAGATGTTGGACACGTGTTAAAACTCGAGATTCAGCCGTGCGATGCGAAAGCGCCGGCACCGAACGAGAGAGGGGTGGCGGAGACGGTGGTTACCTCGAGGGTGATTCCCGCGCCGAGTCCTCCGAAGAGAAATTTGGTCCCGATTCAAAAGAACGATGCAGTAGAACCTGGTTCGTTTACGGTTATGTCCTATAACGTTTTAGCGGACGTGTATTGCACGACGGAGATGTACGGGTACGCCCCGCCTTGGGCGCTGAGTTGGTACTTCCGACGCCAGAATATTTTGAAAGAGTTGGTCCAAATGGACGCGGACATTTTGTGTTTGCAAGAGGTACAATCCGACCACTTCGAAGACTTTTTCCAAGGCGAATTGGCGAAATACGGGTATTCGTCCGTGTATAAGAAGAAGACGGCGCAGATTTTCTCGGAAGGGAAGTACGTCATTGATGGATGCGCGATTTTCTTCAAGAAGGATAAATTCGCGTTGATTAAGAAATACGAGGTGGAGTTTAACAAAGCCGCGTTGTCGTTGGCAGAAAGTCTCGTCGGTTCCGGCGGCTCCAAAAAAGAAGCCTTGAACCGATTGATGAAGGATAACATCGCGTTGATCGTCGTCTTGGAAGCTCTCGATTCGCAACAGCGACAACAGACGCAACAAACTGGAAAACGGAAACTTTTGTGCGTGGCCAACACGCACATTCACGCCAACACCGACCACAACGACGTCAAGCTTTGGCAAGTGCACACGTTGTTGAAAGGTTTGGAAAAAATAGCCGCCTCGGCAGAGATCCCTATGGTTGCCTGCGGTGATTTCAACTCCACGCCCGGTTCCGCCGCGCACGGATTGTTGACTCGAGGTATGGTGGACAACAACCACCCGGAGTTGCAAATAGATCCTCTCGGGATCTTGCGCCCAGCCTCGAAACTCTCCCACCCGTTACCGCTCGTCTCGGCGTACTCATCCGTTTTACGAAGAGACAATCGCTTGCTCGAGTCTGAAGCGCTCGAGCGTTTGCGCGACCGCGTGGACCCGCGAACGGCGGAGCCGATGTTTACAAACTGCACGAAGGATTTTTTTGGCGCTTTGGATTACTTATTCTACACCGAGGATACGTTATGCCCAGTCGGACTTCTCGAACTTCCCGGAGAGAAAGATGCGCGAGCTAAATACGGCGGTTTACCGAACACGCAGTGGAGTTCCGATCACGTCTCTTTGATGGCGGAATTCCAATGGGGGCCAGCCGCCATGAATGGCTATTAAAGAAAAGAACAACAAAAATATTTGCGCGCGTTCTTTACTAAGTTCCTTTTACCACATCTCAGAATCTCAGAGAGAGAGAGAGAAAGAGGAATGTAAAGTTGTAATAACACTCATCATTGTTTACATTGAAACGAAACACACTCGTCGTTATCATCTGTAAAAATCCATCTATTCGCGCCTTTTGTTCTCGCGTTTTCTCGTTTTCTCGCCTTTTGAGATTTTCTCTCTTTTCCACTTGTCTTCACTTTTCAAATCCTTCTCGCGTGAGAAAACCAAGAAGAAGAAGAAGAAGAAGACAAAGAAGAAGATATATGACGACGTACCGCGCGGTTGCCCCCGTTGCTGTTCGAACGACGAGAACGATGACGGCGCTTTCCTCTTTCTCGTCCAGAAGACGTTCGACGTTTCCGTCGTCGTCGTCTTTAAGCAGGAGGAACAATTCGAAGAGGGTTCGTCCTCCAAAAGCGACGACGAAGAAGAACGAGGACGAAGACGAAGACAATGAAGACAACGCGTCGGAAACGATTTCATTAACCTCGAACCAAGCGCGAATCGCCGCCTTGGCGTTCGATGTCCTCTACAACAAACCGTTCTTAAACGAAGAGCGAATGATGAAAGATCCGGAACGACCAAAGTTACGGTTGATGTTGAGAGAAGCCATCGACCGAGCGGAACAGTTGTGCAAAGAAGAGCGAGAGGAACGAGAAGGAGGAGACGGTAGTACTAATAATAATACTACGAATAAAAGAGAAGAGTGCCGCGCGGCGTGGGAAATCGTGGACGAGTTGGAAGATGCAGCCATGCGAGCTGGGATGAGTCGGACGAATAGAACCGTGGAGAGTAGTAGCGGGAGTAGTAGTAGTAGCAAGAGCGAGAGTAGTAGTACGAGCAAGACGAAGCGCGCGCAACCGCCGAGAAGGATACCGAAATTGAGCGAAGTCGGTCTCTCGGAAGAGGAGCTGAAAGAACGCGCGATGAAGGCAAAAAGAGTGGATCCGTTCGAGGACCCTTTGAAAGATTTAGATCCCTGCGGGCCGTTAGGATGCGAGGCTGAAACCGGGGAGATGAACAGTCGAGGGATATTGGAGAGGGCGATGATGATTCCAAACAAAGAGGAGAGGTCTAAATTCGACGAGGAGAGCGATAAAACGTTGGCAAATGCGATTAGCGAAGCAGTGGAGAAGGCGATGTCTTTGTGCGACGAAGGTGGGGACGCGTGCGCGACGGCTTGGGAAGTTGTGGAAGAGTTGAGCGCGAGCGCGAATAAACGTAGAAGGGAGAAGCGAGAGGAAAAAGAGGAGTAATAAATTATCTTCTACATATGTGTCAATCGTAGGTGGTGGTGACATTAAAGAACAGCCAGATACTTCTTCTTTTCTCGTTACTTTCTCGTATTCTTCACGATCAGTCCGTGGAGCTCTTCCACGGCTTCCTGAGATCCTAACTTGAGAAGCACAATTTGCTTCTCGCTATTCTCGCACGCGTTGAAAATAGTCAAAATCACCCCGGTTTTCTTCATCGACCCGTCTTTTTTATCCTTTTGCTCCGCGAACGTGACGCTCATGTTGTCGTATAAGTTTGCGTTAATCACCGCTTTTCCAATGGATGTTCGCATTAATATGCGACACGCGCCTTTAGCCCCTTCTTTTTCTCTTCTAAATTGTAATCTGTTCACCCCTCGATCCGCCCACGGCTCCGAGGCTTCCTTTTTCACGTACAGTTTTACTTTTTGCTTTTCCATGTCCACGAACTCATTGTCGTCTTCACCCGTCGCTTCCACCGTGGACGGCGACGGCGGTCGCTCCGGTTCTTCGTCGTTTTCCTCTTCTTTCGCCTGTTGCGCCGCGGCACCGCCAGCCGGGAATTTCGGAAACGCCGTCGATCCTCCGCCTCCTCCAAACGCCGTCGTGGAAGGGGCAAACGGATTATTCGACGCGCTCTTCGCTCCACCCACCGGCGGGAACAAGGACGGAGCGCCGCCGCCGCTGCCGCCTACTGCAAACGGGTTCGATTTCGCGCCGATCCCAAACGCCGTCGGTTTCGGCAAGTCGCCAAAAAGAGACGTCTTCGGTTGTCCGTCGTCGTCGGAATCGGAATCGTCCTCGACGGAATCTTTATTATTATTGTTGTTCTTTTCTCTCGCGTCTCCTTGTTCTCCTCCTTGATCTTCTTCTTCTTCTTCAGCGAGAATGTCTTTGAAGTCGCTCTGTTTTATGAGAGAGGAAACACACGAGTGGTGGTCAGTCGTTTTAAAACAAAGTATTAAAAGGTACAACGACGCGCGCGCAAATAAAAACCGCAATCATCGAAAGAGATCTGACGACCAAAACACCATCAACTCCTCACCATCAACTTCCTCATGTGTTTCACGTAATCCTGGCATCCATCCGCCCAACTTTTCCTCGGGTTTTGCTCGCGCTGTTCGCACACGTGCGCGTAGAATTGGAAGTTTAACGCTTCCAACAGTCCTCGACATTCCGCTTGCCTTTTGCGAATATATTCCGCTGAATCATCATCAGTCGTTCTCGTCGCTGGTCCTCCTCCTGATCCTCCCGCAGCAGATCCTCCATGTCGAGGTCTTTTCGCCATCCGAAAGTTTCTTTCTTGCGTGTACTATAGTATTCGTATCTTCTGTGATGAGAATGAAGTAATTGGAAAACAAAAAGTGGAGACAAAACGACAGATTCTTTCGCGCAGAGACGCTTGAAAAAATGTCCCCTTTGGCTTCGCTCGCGTCCGCACTCTTGGCGAGAAACGGAGGAAACAGAGGAAGAGGAAGCGTTGCTCTTCGTCGTCGTCTTTTTTCGTCGCTTTTGGGAAGGGGGGAAAGGACTTTTACTCCTTTTCCTCGTTGGTATCATCATCATCATTCCGCCGATGATGCATCTGCGGAATCTGTCGTCGCCGCCGGGGTGATGAGAAAAGAGACGACGCGTAGTATTGCTACGAACAACAACAACGCGAGGAAGTGTGCCAGAAAAAGCAGATTCTTCAGCGCTGCTCCTTTTTCTTCTTCTTTTACGACTGAAACGGAGACGACGACGAAAACGACGACTAATGGTAAAACTCAAGAGCACGAGTTCAAAGCGGAAACCAGTCGCTTGTTAGATATCGTGACGAACAGTTTGTACCAAGAAAAAGAGGTGTTTTTACGGGAGTTGATCTCGAACAGCTCGGACGCTCTGGAGAAACGAAGACACGAGGCGATTAAAGATGCGGACGAATTTGGATTGAAAGGAGTTCGAGACGACCTAGAGTTTCGGATTAAGATATCCACGGAGGAAGAGGAGGATGGGAAGGCGTTGAAATTAATCGTCGAGGATAACGGGATCGGGATGAGCGAGGAAGAGTTGACGAGAAACCTAGGGACGATCGCGAAGAGCGGATCGAAGGAGTTTTTGGAGAATTTGAGTGGCGCAAAAGAAAACGATGCGGCGAGTAACATCATCGGGAAGTTCGGGGTTGGTTTTTACTCCGCGTTTATGGTTGGGAAGAAAGTTGAAGTGCACACGTCCAACGGGAAGGAGAGTTTCGTGTGGGCGTCGGAAGGTACGGGGAAGTTCACCATCAGTAAATCGAACGAGGCGCCAAAGCCGAGAGGGACAAAAATTGTCATTCACATGAAGGAGGACTGTAAGACGATCGCGTCGCAATGGGCGATAGAGGAGACGTTGAAGAAATACAGCGCGTTCGTTTCGTTTCCTATTTATATTAACGAGAACAAATATAACGAGATTGGCGCGCTTTGGATGAAGAAACATTCCGAGGTATCGGACGAGCAAGCGACGGCGTTTTATAGGTACGTTTCCGGAGCGACGGATTCGCCGACATTTCGAATGCACTTTGAAGCGGACGCACCTTTAACAATTCGATCTTTAATTTTCTTTCCGGAAACAAATCCTGAACGAGGGATAGGTATGCACGCTAAAGTGGATTCCGGCATCGCGTTGTATTCGCGAAGGGTGTTGATTCAAAAAAACGCGCACGGATTATTACCCCCGTTTTTGCGATTCTTGCGAGGCGTGGTGGATTGCGAGGACATTCCTTTGAACATCTCTCGAGAGACGTTGCAAGACTCGCAGGTGCTGCGTAAACTCGGCGAGGTGGTCACGAAAAGAGCGTTGAAACACCTAAAAGACGTCGCAAAGAAAGATCCTAAAGCGTACGATAAATGGTTCAAAGAGTGCGGATTTTTCTTAAAAGAGGGCGCGTGCACGGAACCGAACCACACGCAACAAATAGCCGAGTTATTGCGCTTTGAATCGAGCGAAACGAAGAACGCACTAGTAGAAGGAGAAGAAGAACAACATCAACAAAAAGAGGACAATGAAGAGGGGATGATGGACAACGCTAATTCAGTGACGTCGTTCGAGAAGTACATCGAACGCATGAAACCAGATCAGAAACATATTTATTACTTAGTAGCGCCGTCGAGAGCGCAAGCAGAATCCTCGCCGTATTTAGAGGCGTGTAAAGCGAAAGGATACGAAGTTTTGTACCTCTACGCGCACGTGGATGAATTCGTCATGCAACATTTGGGCAACGTGAAAGGTAAATTTATCGTCAGCGTGGAAGCTGAAAACGCCGACGTGTCTCTCGACGACAGCGATGCGAATGATACCACTACAATCGGTGAAGACGACAAGAAAGACTTACTTAAATGGTTCAGCGACGTCCTCCAATTCCAACTGAAAGAAGTCACCGCCTCCAACCGATTAGTCTCCTCCCCGGCTTTACTCTCCGGCCACGAACCGGAAGCCATGCGACGCTACCGCGCGATGGCCAGCATGGCCAGCGACAGTGCCGTCAACGCACGCTTAACCGCGCTGACCGATAAAATAACCACCACTTTAGAAGTGAACTGCAAACATCCTCTCTTACTTTCTATCAACGCGGTGAGGAAATCCCCCGATTCAAAAGTACAAAAAGTCGCCAAAGACATCGCGTTTCAAATCTACGACAACGCTCGCGTCGCCGCCGGGACGATGGACGATCCGCGGGAGATGTTGGGCAGATTAAATGAAATCTTACTGTACGCAGTGGAAAGCGTCGACGGTGACGAGAAGAGAAAATGATGATATGCGTTTGTCTTTGTCTTTGACTGTTGTTGTGTGTGGAATAACATAAGTACTTCACCCTGTAATGTAATATAAATCCTCTCGTAAACGCTTCAATCCGTCACTTTTTTCCATCATCTCATCGTCTCGTAAAAATGGCGAACATCATCATCCGAGAGTCCGATATGGATATATATTATTAAAACAGAAGACACAAGAAGAGAGAGAAAGAATTCAATTGGAGAAAAAAGCAGCATCTCATCATGCGATCCTCTTCAACTTCTTATGGAGAAAAAGGGACCGAATTCACCTTTTCCGTTTGTCTGAACATGAACTGCCTCTCGTATCTCAAAATCAAAGAGACGGAGGAGTTTAAACAATTCGCACTGAAAGAAACCGGAACGACATCGAGCGATACGGTGTCGACTTCCGTATCGAAGGATAAAAAGACGATAACGACGGTAACTCGAGTCGTGCCTCGATTGGATTTACCGTGGATGATTCGTAAAACCGTTTTGAAAGGCCAAGCGGTGGTGTTTTTGGACAGCAGACAGTTTGAAGGAGGAGGGGCTTCAAGGCGAGCGCCGTTTACGCAAAAGTTTCAAAGTCTGAACAACATATCCACGGCGGCGGAAGTTTTGGGGGAAGTGACGTTCGCGAGACATCCGGAGTTTCCCGAGGAGAAAACGACGGTGATTGTGGAAGGGTTAGCGGCGGTGAATATTCCCGGAATGGGGAAGCAGATTGAGAAGATAATAGTGCAAAATTTGGAAAAGACGTACCAGTCGTTGCCAAAGTTAATAGACGGATGGAATCTTATGGGTATGGTAGAGGAAGAGTTGACGTACTTTCCGGAGCCGGAGGCGATTGCGGTGGAGGAGGAGGAGGAAGATGAAGAAGATTCTTCTATGACGGAATCTGCGGCGATGGGCGGCGGCGTTTCGATTGAAGCGGCGGCGACGAAAGCGGCGAGGGATATCGAAGCCGCCGCCTCGTTTAGGAAAGACGGTAGTATAATAACTTCCCCGCGTCGCGCCGCTCAACGAGCTGCGGCGCTGCGAGAACTCGCCTCAAAACGAAGCAATGGCCGTGCTAGGCGGTGGGTATCACTTTCAAGCAGCACGACGCGGAAAGGAGGCGGAATCTTATCGCCTTGGATTTCTCCGTGGAGTTCACCGTCGAAAGGAAAGAAATCGTTATTTGAGGCGCGAGAACGGTTGTTGGCGAGGAATAAGAAACGTAGGAGGAAAGGGTTGTTTTATTATTGCGGCGGAGCGGCGTTTGCACCGGTGGTCATTTTTCTTTTGATTGTCATGTGCACGTGGTTCGCACTTCTCGTTGGATTTTTACCAGAAGTTCCCGATTTGACGGAGCGGTCTGGACTGAGCATAGCTTCCGTGCACGACGAAAGTAATAGTATAAGTAACGAAGTAGTCATCGAAGATGCCAAATGGCTCGGTAAACGGAGAAGAAAAAACAAGCACGAAAACGACGACGACGAATATAAAATAAGCGAGAGTAGTAGCGGTGGTGGTAGGAGTAGTAATGTTGGTAGCGGTAGAACTAGAAGCAGTAGCAATAACGCGAACAAAAACGAGTGCGTGGATTCGAATCCTTCATGCGCGATGTGGGCGTGCGACGGCGAGTGCGACGCGAATCCGTCCTTTATGTCCCAATCGTGTCCTTGCGCGTGCGAAGGCATGACCAAGGTGAAGATAAACAATCCCGAAACGTTAGATTTCGACGATGACGAGTTTCAGTTACACGTTGAATGGTACGACGAGAAGAGCAGCGAGCGTCGGCGTGGATCGATTCGGATCATACTGGATGCCGAGAACGCGCCAAAATCTTCCGAACTCGTTCGAGAAACCATACGAACCGGTGCGTGCGCGAGACATTCATTTTGTGGCGCATCCAAGTGTCAGTTTAATCGCGTGGAGAACGCCTATGGGCTCGTACAAGGCAAGTTCGCCGGTATAGGCAAACTCGGCGGGAATTTCGGCAAGCGCGCGGAAGGCGCATCGGATTCGTTCTCGTGGGATCGCGGCGTTTTTGGTAGCATC
>Ga0209091_10002575_pt1 | contig 15201 bp, 14 predicted proteins | sample ArcticOcean_MG_C_6_FD_187438 | JGI IMG/M metagenome (GOLD analysis project Ga0209091, IMG submission 187438) | Marine microbial communities from western Arctic Ocean - ArcticOcean_MG_CB8_128 (SPAdes) (version 2) | ecosystem: Environmental > Aquatic > Marine > Oceanic | place: Arctic Ocean...
AATCCTGCTGATACCTATACGTCCGAAGAAAGATTTACCCAAGAAAAACGTAAGTTCTTTGAGGAGTACCCTCAGATCATAGGGATGTCTGGAGACTTGCCAGAGCCTGATTCCTTTTTGACAATAGAAGATTTCGGTGTCCCGATTCTGGCCACCAGAGATGAAACCGGTACTTTCCAAGCGTTTGCAAATGTATGCGCCCACAGAGCAGTGATTGTAGAAAATGAGAAAAAAGGTTTAAAGAGTAAATTTTCATGTCCATTTCATGGTTGGACTTATGATAACAAAGGAAAATTAATAGGATTTCCTAAACCGGACCATTTTGGTCACATAGACAAAAGTTGTTACGGATTAAAAGAATTGCCTTGTGTAGAAAAGTACGGTTTTTTATGGGTGCACCCTAATCCAAAGGGCGTTATTGATGTAAATGCACTTTTAGGACCAAAGCTTATGGAAGAGCTCGACTCTTGGGGCTTTGAAGATCTGATTCTTGGGGAAGAGACTGAGTACGTTACAGACATGAATTGGAAGTTAGCAATTGATACTTTTGGCGAGTCTTATCACTTCTCTACGTTGCATAAAAACTCTCTGTTTGAATCCTTTCATGGAAATGTACAAATGTTTGATACGTTTGAACGCAACTCACGGATAACCCTTTGCAAAAGAGACATAGACGCCATGAAAGAAGAACCAGAAAAAGATTGGGACATACGCAAAGGTGCTTTCCCTGTCTATTTTTTGTTTCCGAACATAATACTGAATGTCTCAAATTTTGGAATTATCTTAGTCAGAGAATACCCTCTAGAAGATTCTCCTCATAAGAGTGTTTCTAAGGTTTCTTTTTATTACCATTCAGAGGTTATTAAAGAACTTGAAAGAATTGATGTGCCCATTGAAGAAGTAGGGAGTGAGGGCTTTGGGAGCGTTATTAGAGATGAGGATTACGTTGTAGCTGCAGCATCTCATAAAGGCATGAGATCAGGATTGATAGATAAAATTACTTTTGGAAGGAACGAACCGGCTCTTCATCATTATCACAACACTTTTAGAGAAGCTTTAGATTACCAAAAGTTACCATTGATAGAGCTTGAACCTTAATCAAGTTATCTCTTTAATCTTTCAGATGACTCCCTGTATTTAGGCAGTGTTATTTTAAATAAGTAGGCAGATATTGGCAGAACAATAGCTCCGGTTAAAGAGACTGACCAAATCAAATGATTTGAATCCATAAAAATAAAATCCGTAAAAAAAGCGGTTATTTGAGGTCCAAGACTTAACCCAAAAGCCATCATCAAGAATGCATGAACAGCTGCTAGTTGACCTTTAACGTGTCCAGCGCTAACTCCGCTTATGGCCAAAAGCCCCAAAGGAGCGAATGAACTGATGAATAAGAGATAAAATGCAATGCAAGCCCATGCCCCAAACTCACTTTGAACGAAAGAAAGTAAAACTATGGGGGGCAGCGCTAAAATAACTGCGAACATTGCAGCTCTAACGGGTGCATCTGAGTAGTTTCGGTTACGTAGGAAATCCACAGCGGACCCAGCTAAAATTGTTCCTGTTATAGAACTCACTATGGTTATTATTCCTAATATAAAACCAACTTCTGACAATGACATGCCGTATGTTCTTATCATCATCGTCGGAGCCCAGAAGGTAAAGGAATAAAATATTAGTGCCATGAAAATGAGACCGCCAAACATTGGGAGTAAGGTTTTTTGATGGTCTTTTACGTGACGGAAGACGTTTTGTTTTTCTGTTTCTAAATCAACACTCTTTAGTGCTTCGATTCTATTCGGTTCTCTTAATAGGAATGCTCCTAAAGCAACAAATAAACCCGGTATTCCTACAAACATAAACGTTGCCTGCCACGGTTTTACGTATCCAATAACCGGCAGGGTTATGCCGCCTATCTCTGTTAGATAATCTATAAGAAAGCCGCCACCTAAAAGAGTTATACCTATGCCGATGTACACTCCCGAAGTAATAATTCCCATCGGCTTTCCTTGCTTGTTCTCAGGAAAGTAATCACTAACCAGCGACACGCTTGTAGGAGCCATAACTGCTTCGCCGACCGCGACTCCTATTCTGGCCCCAAATAATTTACCAAAAGAATTTGCTAGACCGGCTAAAGCAGTCATTATTGACCACACAAATACACCGATACCCAATACTCGAGTTCTGTTGTATCTATCTACTGCAAAACCAATCGGTAGCGCCATGACGGCATAGAATATTGAGAAAGCAGCTCCTCCCAATAAAGCGATCTCTGAATCCGATAGGCCAAAATCCTGTTTTATAGGTTCGACCAACATGGCAGGAATTTGCCGGTCTATAAAGGCAAATATTTGAGCTAAGGTAAGAATCGCAACGGCTGAATAGCCATCCTTTTTATTTGGAAAACTTCTCATGTATCTAGATTGAAGTGGATTGCGGGGGTTTAGTCAAAAACTTTTCCAGGATTAAGTATATTGTTTGGATCCAGTGTTTGTTTGAGAGTTCTCATGATATCTATCTCAATTTCTGTTCTTGAAATACCGAGATAATCTTTCTTCTCTAAACCAATACCGTGTTCTGCAGAGACGGCTCCTCCAATAGATCTTAAAGGGTCGTAAATACAAGATTCCATTTTTTTGATGGACTCTTTATCATCAGATCCTACACCCGAAACAACGTGAAGATTGCCGTCCGCTAAATGTCCAAAAACAACGCATTTATACGTACTCCAATTTTCCGAGAACTTTTTATGGACATCCTTAATGTATTGTTCCATTGACAGAATCGGCATACTTACGTCAAACATTTTTACGGGTCCGTCTTGATAGTGCTGCTCTACATCATCTCTTATAGCCCAAAGGCTGGATCGGTCCGAGTCAGACTTTGCAATGACGGCGTCTTCAATGATTTCTAAATTTAATGCTTCTGCTAATAATTCTTCAAAATGTTCCGAATCTTTTACTTGATTTGATCCAGTTGTTTCTACTAGAACGTAATAAGGGAAGCCTTGAGTTAGGGGAGGGTTGTTGAGTGCAGGCGCCGTTGTAACTTGCTTATAAAAATCTTCCCACATAACTTCAAAAGCACTTAAGTTTCCACCAAGGCCTCTATCGATGTGTTTTAGAAATTGTGTTACTTGATCAAAAGAATTAACAGCCAATAAAGCCGTGTTTGTGCTTTTAGGTTTTTCTCTGAGTCGCAATACAGCTCTCGTTACAAAACCCAATGTTCCTTCAGTACCGATAAAGAGTTGTTTCAGGTCGTATCCCGAATTATTTTTTAGCATTTCATTTAGTGAAGTAACGATTCTTCCATCAGCCAATACGGCTTCTAATCCCAGTACAGAGTCTCGTGTCATTCCGTATTTGACGACCATGTTGCCACCGGCATTAGTTGATATATTGCCACCAATAGTGCACGAGCCTCGAGCACCTAAATCAACGGCTAGCATTAAGTTATTTTCTTCCGCCACATTTTGAGCTTTCTCAAGTGGCACGCCAGCACCTAAGGTTATTGTTCTGCCTATGGTGTCTATGCCTTCAATCTCATTTAATCTTTCAGTGGATATAGCTATTTGACCAGCCTGAGTTATGGCTCCTTCTGCAAGACCTGTTAAGCCGCCATGCGGCACAACGGGTTGTTTGTTCTCATTGCAAATTTTCAGAACCTTTGATAATTCTTCAGTATTTTTTGGTCTGATTATGGCTTCCGCTTTGATTCCTTCGTCTATCCAGATTCCAGCTCTCCTGTTAGAAACGTCATGCCCTGTCAGCATTCCTTTAGTGCCTACTATTGCTTCAATATCTTTTAAGATTTGCATCTTTTAATTTCTTAGTTGCCAGGTATTTAAGTCTAGTTGGTGTTGAACAAAAGAATTATTTCTTCAGTATTTTTCCAGAGTAAGATGAAATTCGCCAACCTGCAGGATCTTTAATGCGTTCTTTTGCTGGTGTTAAATCAACCTCTTTCCCGTCTTGAATAACGTACTTAATTAATTCTTTTTTTCCTAAGACAGTCACGTCTTTTGTTGGGTCGCCGTCTATCACTAAAAGGTCTGCTTTGTAACCCGGAGAGATTAAACCTAATTCGTTCTCCTTTCTCATTGCAACGGCAGCATTTTTTGTCGCACAAGTAATTGCTTCCAAAGGAGTCATGTCTAGTTTATCAACAAAGACTTCTAGTTCTCTGTAATGCCAGTCTCCATAGGGCGTAACGGAAAAACCGCTCTCACTTCCGCACAGAAACGGAACGCCTGCATCAAAAGCTTTTCTAAACATACCAACGTTATCTTGAATTTCTTTTTCAAATATTTCTTTATAATCTTTCGAAGCATCCATTTGGTCTGCATAGTCAATTAAATTTGCTTGAAATGTAAACGTTGGTACCAAAGGCACATTCTTCTCTACCATTAATTCCAAACCTTCTTCGTCCATGTAAGTTCCATGGAGAATCATGTCCATACCAGCCAACACTGCATCTTTTAAGCTTGCAGCTCCTCTGCAATGACCCACAACGGGTATTCCTAGTTCATGGGCCGTGTCGCACGCCAATTTAAGCTCTTCAAAACTCCATGCTTGCAATTCACCCTCTGAATCTTGTCTAGGCACCATTCCTGTAACGTGGATTTTTATCCAGTCAACACCCATCTTAATTTGTCGCCTTATCTCTAAAACTATTTCATCTCTATTAGTAACGACAGCTCCGTAGCCTCTTTTTCCTTCATCCGGTATTAACCTGCCCGCCGTTCCGCCAGCTGAAGTTAACAACGCATTGCCTCCTACTGCCATTCTCGGTCCAGGAATAATTCCACTCTCTATGGCATCCCTAAGATCAACGCCTACGTTGTATAAACTGTCAGCATCAAAGAAGCTCGTCACTCCTGATTGAAGGACTTTTAAAGCGTTGGTGCCAGCTATTATTGAGGCAAGACCCTCTCTTCTGTGAAAAAAGAGTTCGTCATTCGAGACAGGTTCATCAAAGCTTATGTGACAGTGAGCATCAATTAAACCCGGCATTACCGTTTGACCAGAAACGTCTACAATTTCTGCTGTTTGGTTTAAGAGTTCTGAATCCTCAGTGTAAATAGCTTCAATCTTATTGCCAGACACATGAACATGACCAAAATAAGATGAGGTACCGCTTCCATCTACAACAGAAGCATTTTTTAAAATAAAATCACCGTCCATAGTTTTATTATGGCCTGTTTTAAGGTTAATTCCTAAATTACGATTTCAGAGGTGCCCAAGCCAATAAGCTTGAATCATCTGGTCTTGTGCTAGGTACTAATTTAACACCACCGGCTTCAGCCATGGCTTTGTACTCAACCCAAGACAATAGAGATTCAATCTGAGTTCCAGGACCTGAATCAAACATAACCGGGCCGTAAAGGTTTGCCGTATAAATTAGATCTTCATCGGTGACTCTTTGCGTCGCGTCATGTCTGGCACCGGCTGGTTCATAAAACCATATTCCCGGACCGTACCCTTCTGGTGGTCCTGCTCTGACTCCAAGTCGTCCTTGTAAAACAAGGAAGTCACTTGCGCCAATGTGAGTGTGTGGATCTGCCACCCCGTTGTGTCTAACTATTAAAGAAATGTGTCCAGTTTCTGCACTTACTCTCAAGATTTTAAGACCTACATCTTCCATGCCAGGTAGAACCAACCACGGCACTTCTCTGGTGTCTACAAAATGAGGGTGATTAACTTCTTGGCTGTTCGAAGTATCAACCACGTCATTAACGAGCTTACCTGCATTGCCACTAGCAATAGCTAGAGGCTCTCCGTTTCCTTTGTATTGCTCGCCTTCTAATTCCATGCAAGCTTCTAAAGAGTTAGGAACCAATAGAATTTTTTCATCTTTGGCCATCTGAAGAACATCCAAAGCAGTGAATATAGAGTCCAAAGACCCGTCTTCTTTCAAGAAAGCAACACCACTATGAAAGTTAGCTAAAACTTCAGTGTCTTCAATTGCCAGGAAAGAATTAACTCTAGAATTGGCAGATACAAAACCCCATGTTCCAGGATTTAAAATACTTTTTGAGTCTTCTTGATGATACTCAGCTTGTCCCGAAAGTATTAACATATCCATACCTCCAAGATAAACAGAGGCGGGAAGAGAGCTTCCCGCATCCAGTTTAAAAATGAGGCTAAAGATACCACTTTCACCGCTTGCTCTGGCAGGCTTAATAGACATGCCAGGAACATTAGGTAGGGGCATCCAAGGCAACTTATTGGTGTCTATGCAATCAGCAACACCACTTGGGTTGTATTGAGGGTTAGCTACTTCGGCCATCTTTCTCTCCTAATTAAAAGTTATAAGTTAAGCTTGCTTGAGTAAGTTTAGGGGTACCAAATGTACCGATAATAAACGTATCTCCAATCGTAGCTTGGTCATTGGATAGATTAGGGAATACTTCTAAATCAGTGTAGTAGTCTTCGCCCAGAGCATTATCCAAGGTTATATCAAAGTCCCATGGTCCGTTAGTGAATCCAAATTGAATATTCAAGACTTCATGGCTTGGATTTTTAAGAGGGTTCGTAGGAGGCATGCTTATTCCTTGACCATTAAAACTCCATTGCATATCGAACGTAAAGTCAGTTCCACTGGACAATGTTCTTGCATAGCTTGATGTAATCATTGTGCTTTGACTGATTGAATTTGAAGGAGTTTGTCCACTTAAGTCGGTTCCATCAGGTAAGACAGTTCCGTCAACAAATTCAGCATTTAACCAAGCAGAGGCAAGAGTTAAAGTTAAGTTTTCAGATGCTTTTAATGCAAATTCAACCTCAACACCATCTTGTTCAGTATCTCCTACATTATAAACATACTCAATAAGTCCAGGACCGCCTGGGTTAGGAGCTACAACTTGGAAAGCTCTGTCTTTGTAATCAATATCAAAATAAGCAAAAGAAGCTGTTCCTCTGCCATCTAGAATTGTTCCTTTCCATCCTAATTCATGTTGTGTTGCTTCTTCTTTATTGAATGAAGCTAACAGCCTATTGCCGGCTGCATCCGTGTAAGGAGCAGCTTGATTTAATCCACCAGGTTCATAACCCTGAGATGAAGTAAAATATGCAATTGAATTTTCGTAGTTACGAGTTATTGACAGTCTTGGAAGTATTTCAGTGTCGTCAATAGAACTTTGATGTATTCCGCCATTTGTTTCTGCATCAAGGTTGCTTTCATCTTCTTCCCACTTATCGGCTCTTAAGCCAAGATCGTATCTCCAATCTCCGGTTTCGTAAGAAAGATTACCAAAAATAGCTCTATGGGTGTTTTCTTCGTTAGTCACTTCAAATGGCATAGAAAAGACTGCGCCTATTCCTATGGCATCAGGACCAAATGTTAAAAATGAATTCATGACTCTTTCATAGCTCGAAGCGTAAGCACCGATTATCCACTGAAGGTCGCTGTCTGTTGTAGACGTTAAACGAACTTCTTGAGTAGTAATTTCCATCTCTTCAGGTCTGGTAGTGTTGAAGTACCAGAATTGTGTTAAATCAACGTCAGTAACTCTTGTACTCTCAGTGTCTGTATAAGAAGTTATTGAGGTCAGATCAAATCCATCCATTTCCCAATTTAATTCAAGGTGCATGCCTGTAGTTTCTGCATCACGAGAAGAATTCCTTCCGGTGTCTAATATTTTAGGGTAGGTAAAGTTTCCTGGAGTTCCAAGTTCTCTGGCCCAAGCATTTACAGGTCCATCGTATTCATTTTGTCTAAGAGAAGCGTAAACACTAAGGTTGTCTGCAAGCTGTCCTGCTACAGAAATTCTAATTCCGCTCTCTTCATAGGCGCCAGCATTAGCCGGTTGGTTGTCTATGTTGTCTGAATTTGGATTTGTTAAAAAACCATCATCTTCTCTTGAGTAAGCAAATACTCTCATTGCCCATGTATCATTTAGGTCAGTATTGTATGAAGCTTCTATATCTTGGATGCTTTGGTTGCCTACTTGCACTTTCACTCTTCCAGAGTTATCTCCAAGGGTTGGTCTTTTGCTGACAAACTTAATTGCACCGCCAATGTTACTTCCACCGTACAATGTACCTTGTGGCCCTTTCAAAACTTCAATACGATCTAAATCTCCAAATCGTGATGAAGCATCACTAAAAAGCTGAACATCATCTAAATAGAATCCAACTCCTTGAGTTAAGCCAAAAGCTCCTATACCTCTCATGGAAACGTTTGGATATCCATCTGCTCTCATTGCAAGATTTAGGTTGGGCACTAATAGACCAATTTTATCCAATCCTTTAATGTTTTGGTTATCAATATCAGATCCTGATATTGCTGTTACGGATTCAGAAATGCTTAATAAAGTTTCTTCTCTTTTACGAGCCGTAACTGTAACTTCTTCTATTAAGTTTGCTGAATCTCCTTCTTCTGCAAATGAAATAACTGGAAATGCTAAAAGGCTTAAAACGGAAGTAAAGCCTATGGTAAATTTACTAAATCTCATATTTTTCCCCAAATTTTAAAAAATACACTCATATCATTAAAGTGCAGCTAGCAATATAGCTCCTTTGAGACTCTTGTTGCAACAATTTGATAAATTATTTACAGCCAAGGTATTAAAAGAAATATTTAAGTGATTCAATAATTGTTTGTAATTTAAGCTAGTATTCAGGATCATACAGTTCAGTTAAAGGAGAAAAATGGAAGAACTTAAAAAAACTAAAGCAGAAGGTACTGAAGAATTTATCTTTAATCAGACAATGCTAAGGATCAAAGACCCTGAGATTTCACTAGAATTTTACGTGAACGTGCTTGGCATGACGCTGATCAAGAAGCTGGATTTTCCTGCAATGGAATTCAGTTTGTATTTTTTGGGATATCTTAGAGAGGGAGATGAGCCTGTACCAAATGACTCTCAAGAACGAGCGGCTTACGCATTTCGTCAGAAAGCCATGTTAGAACTTACTCATAATTGGGGAACAGAAAGTGATGAATCTTTTAGTTATCATGGTGGCAATTCTGATCCAAGAGGTTTTGGTCATATTGGAATAACGGTTCCGGATGTTTATGAAGCTTCTGAGAATTTTGAAAAGCACGGAATAGAATTTGTAAAAAAGCCTGATGACGGCAACATGAAAGGATTGGCATTTATAAAAGACCCTGACGGTTATTGGATAGAAATATTGTCCGCTGGCACTTCTTCTAAATTTTAAAAAAAACTGAATTATGGACGCACAAAATAAATTAATGAGAGAAAACATACTCTCCCGATTGGAGCGACTAGAAGCAGTTGAAGATATCAGGTCGTTGGTATCGGGTTATGCAGAATCTTGCGATCAGCAAGATCTTGTGGCCTTAGAAAAATTTTTTACACTGGAGGCAGAATTTGATTCTCCTAACGGATCGCTCAAAAGCAAGGGCAGACAAACCATTATAGACATGTATCAAGAAGTCTTTATGAGCAGAGGGCCTTCTTTCCATTGGACGCATGACGTTACGATAAAAGTTGATGAATCCAATACAGATCTCGCTTCAGGTACAGTTTACAGTCACGCAGAAACCACTCGAGACGGTGTGGCTAGCTTGGCGGCCATGAGATACGATGATCTGTACTCAAAAGAAGAAGGTTCTTGGAAATTTTCTAAACGAACAATCAATTTCTTTTACTACGTTAAAACAAAAGACTATCTTGAAAGTTTGAGCGATCCCATGAGGGTGAGCATGGGGGATGAGAAAATAGCAGCAGATATTCCTGAATCAATCCCCGCGTGGATGGAATTTCAAAAAAAATACAAAAGTGATAAAAAATAGCTCTAACTCAGAGGAAATGCTCTCTCTTGTTAAGAGAGCCCTTGAACATTATAAAAACAAGACCACTGACCAAGCGCAAGGTGTTATGTCGAATTCCATTGAGGCATACGTAGACGCGGAACGTTACGGAGAAGAAGTTGAAAGGGTGTACAAAAACTTGCCTTTAGCCTTGTGCCTTAGCAGTGAAATACCAAATCCAAGCAGCCATCGAGCCATGAAAGTAATAGACACTCCGGTGCTGATAACAAGAGGTAAAGACATGAAGGCCAGAGCGTTTTTAAATGTCTGCCGACACAGAGGTTCGCAAGTTTGCGAAGAAGGAAGCGGGGAAAAAAGAAACTTTATCTGTCCTTACCACGCTTGGACGTACAACCACGAAGGCGAGTTAGTGGGAATGTACGGCGAAAAAACTTTTGGTGAAATAGACAAAGAAGATTTCGGTTTAATAGAACTTAACTGTTCGGAAAGAGCAGGCTTGGTTTGGGTCATGTTAACCCCCGGTGTGGATTTTAACGTTGACGATTGGTTGGGTGATTTTGCCTTAGAGCTTGAAACCCTAAATTTAAAAGACTGGCATATATTTGACCAAAGGGAATTGGAAGGGCCGGGCTGGAAAGTAGCGTTGGATGGTTATCTGGAAGCCTATCATCACAATCAATTGCACGGCGACACCGTTGGCAAGCACACCGTGGGCAATCTGTTGGTGCTGGACACTTACGGGCCTCACCAACGATTAACTTTTGGTAGAAAATCGTTAAGTGAACTGGTTGAAAAACCTGAAGCAGAATGGAATGCGCCTTTAGACAATATTCGTTTGATTCACTCCGGTTTTCCTAACCTTTCTATTTCAGGGGTATTGGGAGGGCATTGTCTGGTTAGTCAAATTTTCCCAACTTCTTCACCTGAAATTACAATTACCAGGCAAACCATTCTTTCAGCAAAAGAACCTAAAACTGAAGAAGAAATTAAAACAACCCAAGATTTCAGCGACATGGTTTTACAAGCAGTGGTCGATGAAGATTATAAAATGGGACTTCAAATTCAATCCAATATTTCAAAGCTTGAATCTTATAATTTTGTTTACGGTAAGAACGAACCCGCCGTTCAAAATTATCATAATTGGATAAAAGAGTTTATGGGTAAAGAGGGCAGTGACTGGTAAAACTTCTTTATGAACGTAATTGATATTCATGCCCACGCAGTCTTTGCAGAAACTTTAAATTCTATAAAAGGTTTGGGTCCAGAAATTGGAGGCACCAAAGACGACCCCTGGTTCAGAGTGGGTGACTACAAACTGGAAGGAGTCAGGTATGAGAACACTCCTTTTATGGATATAAATTTACGTTTAGAAGCAATGGATGCATTGGGCGTTGATTACCAAGTTATCTCACCAAATCCCATTACCTATTTTCATTTCATAGAAGCAACTGCAGCGATAAACTATTGTAAATTGCACAACGACACGATGGCTTCCGCTATATCGAACCATACTAACCGTCTTGGAGGTTTTGCTTCTTTGCCCATGCAAGATCCAGAAGCAGCTTCAAAGGAACTGGAAAGGTGCGTTACAGAACTTGGTTTTTTAGGTGCCTACATAGGTACTGATTTCCCTTTGGGCTTAGGCAGCACGGAAATGGATAGTTTTTACAGCACTTGTGTTGAGCTGGACGTGCCTCTTTTTATACATCCAGCCCCTCAAGGAATCAACGGACCTTACGGTGACAATAGACTGGATTCGTTCAGCTTGGATTTAACCGTTGGTTTCGCAAATGATGAAACGGCCGCGTTGGGCAATCTGATATTCGGTGGCGTCCTTCACCGCCATCCAACCCTTGATGTTTGTATTAGCCATGGAGGTGGCAATATTCCTTTTCTTGCTGGCAGACTTGCCTTGGCAGCAAAAAATAGACACACCTCTCCGGATTGGATTCGAGAAGAAGGGGCGTTTCTAAATCAACTTAAATTGATCTGGTTCGATAACCACGTTCATCAAGATGCCTCTTTGAGATTGCTAGAAGAGATAGTCGGTAATGAAAGGCAGGTATTAGGAACTAATTTTTTGGGATGGGATCAGCCTGACAGAAACTCACTTAAAAACATTCCCTCTTTTCTTGCAGGTAACGCTAAAAAACTTTTGCGTTTAGCTTAATCGTTAATCTTCCCGAGACTTAACCCTCCGTCTACCCTTAAAATAGAACCCGAAGTCCATTGCGCTTCAATTAGGTACGCTATTGCTTCAGCTATTTCAGTTGCAGTACCTATTCTTCCCAGAACATGCTCAGAAGCCAATTTGTTCATGCGGTCTAAATTTTCTTCTTTTGAAAAAAGTCCTGCTCGTACATTTATTTCACTCATCACCGCTCCGGGCGAAACGCAATTCACTCTAACGCCAAATTGACCAAGCTCAGAAGCCAGAACTTTGGTTAAGGTTTCAATAGCGCCTTTGGTGGCTGCATAAGGCGAAGCCCCGGAAAAAGATCTTTTTGTGTGCACGGAGCTGATAAAAACAATTGACCCTTTTGATTTTTTTAAATATTTCAATGATCCCTTGGAGAGCATCATTCCTGCAATAACATTGGTTTTGAAAATATCCGTCAAAGCATCTTCATCCAAGTCTTCTAAAGGAACGCGATACATGTTGCCAGCTGAATTTATAAGAGCATTCAGTCCTTTGCCGTGCTCTACTGCTTCGTTCAAGAGTTGTTCTCTTTCATTCTCATTAGTAATGTCAGCTACAACGTAATGACAGGCACTACCGATGTCATCCGACACTCTCATAAGCTTGTCTTTTGACCTGCCGCAAATGGTTACACGGAATCCTTTTTTAGCCAGAAATCTTGCAGTTCCTTCTCCAATACCCGAACCACCTCCTGTGATTAATACAGAGTTAAAATTTGATGATTCCATTGTTTGGCTAGTCTCTCCCAATATTAGCTAAGACACTGTTCATGACTCCACCGTCCACCATTATATTTTCTCCGTGTACGTAAGAAGAATCTTCAGATAACAGAAACATCACAACTTTAGCTATATCCCCAGCATTACCAATTCTTTGAATAGGAACCATTGCTTCTCTTTTCTTTCTCTCAACAGGATCAACATAATGATCAGCTGACATGCCCGAGTCTATAAATCCTGGAGAAACGGCATTCACACGAATTCCTTCTTTACCCCATTCCAAAGACATCTGCTCAGAGAGCATAACAACGCCTGCTTTTGTAGCTGCGTAAGCTCCGGAGTGGATAGCGGGATGTTTTCCTCCGCTGATTGAGCTGATGTTGACAATATTTCCAGAACCTTTTGCTTTCATGAGTTGGGCAACGGCACAACTCACGATGAAACAACCCAATAAATTTACGTTTATTACGTCTTGAAAATCTTTAATTTCTTGATCCAGTAGACCTCCAAATCGCACTATTCCTGCGCAGTTAACTAAAGCATCCGGTGTTTCTCCGAACAGACTCAATGCCTCATTTACCGATTCTTCCTTAGTGATGTCTGTAGGGAGGCTGACAGAATTTTCTACCTTTGATTCTATTTCTTTAAGTCCTTCATGATCGGAATCCATTAAACCAACACGATACCCTTGCTGGCTAGCGTAAGAAGCTATCTCTGATCCTATCCCTCCGGCAGCGCCGGTTATTAGTATGTTTTTCTTCATAATCTTTAACGTTGATTTAGTGAATCATTATAAACATAACTATTTTATGAAATTAAATTTCTTTTGATGCGCGTTACCCCTTTATAATTACAAAATGGAAAATTGGGAAGAGGGTATTTTTGAACCCGACACAGATATCAGTTTAGAAACGGAGCAAGGTCTCTTTGTTCACCTCTACATGAAAATGGATGACATTTATTTTACTGTTGGCGATCCTTTGCATGAAGGATGGACGGAAGACTACCAAGACAGTGAAAGTGGCTACGTAGGAACTTACTTGGTAAGAGGAAACGAAGTCAAAAAGATTCTAAATAAAGGTTTGGCAGAATGTTTGTTGCAGGCAATGGGGCCTGAAGATTCCTGCGACTTTATGATGTCTGAGTTGGAAGGGTTTGAGTTGGATATTGAAGGCGGAACGAGCTGGCGATCATAGATGGATTATGATTTTAAGAATTCTAACCCAAGAGAGGCATTAAACGCTTGGGAGGCTCAAGCTTTTTCTCTTTTAACCACCAAAGGCTTCCCCATATCTTTTAAAGGCATAACTGAATTAATGAACGATTCAGATGTACCATCGGATTGCAGCAAAGCAGTCACGATTGTTTTTTGGGGCAGGGTATGGAGACAAGCAAAGACGAAAGAAGAGGTCACCACCGCTTGGAACCATATTTTAGATGCGGTTAAGAATTCTAATTTTCAAGGCATTGCTGATTACGCTGATGGAAAAATAGCCGCTTCTCTCGAGTCTAAAGAGACCGATGAAATGACGATGCCTGTTCTGGAGAGGATAGCCGAATTAAAAATGGAAGGCTTGGATCAGTTACAGGTTACTGAAAGAGGTTTTAAAAAAGAAACGGTCTTAAAAGTTTTTAACGAAGCCAATTAAAATTTATGAATGAGGTAAAAGATGCATAAAAAAATTAATTTACCCTCTAGAATTTGCAAAACGTGCAATAAATCTTTTAACTGGCGCAAGAAATGGAAAAAAGATTGGTTGGAAGTGCTGTATTGCAGTAAAAAGTGCCAACTGAATAAATAACTCATGAAAACAACATTGGTGGATAAAGTATTTTTATTTCTTTTAGGAATAGAGCACGTAGGTTTTGGTTTGCTGGGCCTAATCACTCCGTTAACTGCGGCAGGATTTGTTGGGTTTGGTTTAAATGAACTATCTGCTTATAGCGAGGTGAGATCGCACTACAGTCTTTTTTTGATCATGGGCGTAATGGCTTTTATGTCGATCATCAAATTTGAATGGCTGCGACTGACTTACGTAACTTATGTCATAGTATTTGGTAGCTTTCTGGTTGGACGTTTATTTAGTATTTTTGCTGATGGGATGCCTGGCAGTATGCTTTGGAATATTATTTTTGCAGAATTGGCAGTCGTTTTAATTTCCGTTTGGCGATTGAGGGTTCCAGCTAACCAGCAGCCATAAATTTATTCGTATAAAAGAGCAACAGCAGGGTCAAGCTTGGCTGCTCGCCTGGCTGGCCAGATGCCAAAAAACAATCCCACGATGGCAGAAAAGGTAACCGAACCGAAGATCGCCGAAAACGATATAACGATGGGCCATTCTTGATACGATGCAATTGAGAAGTAGATTGCCAAGCCCAATAACACACCGATGAGACCTCCGATGACGCAAAGGAGAATTGCTTCCACTATAAATTGAATCAATATGTCTTTCTGAGTGGCTCCGAGTGCTTTTCTTAATCCTATTTCCCTGGTGCGCTCGGTGACGGACACCAACATAATATTCATAACACCTATCCCTC
>Ga0209091_10002579_pt1 | contig 15183 bp, 11 predicted proteins | sample ArcticOcean_MG_C_6_FD_187438 | JGI IMG/M metagenome (GOLD analysis project Ga0209091, IMG submission 187438) | Marine microbial communities from western Arctic Ocean - ArcticOcean_MG_CB8_128 (SPAdes) (version 2) | ecosystem: Environmental > Aquatic > Marine > Oceanic | place: Arctic Ocean...
TCTCGAATTTCTTTGTCGGCGCGTTTTTGCAAGTCTTTGCGTAAATCGGTGGCGAGCATGGTCGTTTCTTGCACGACGGAGACGAGTTGGGATTTTAAACTCTCGATTTCGGTTTCGAATTTGGAGAGTTCGGTTTCGCAAGCGGTTCGTTCCAAGTCGCGTTCGGATTCTATTCTATGAATCATAGCGTCTGTTTTCATTCGCTCTCGCGAGATTTCCTCTGCGGATTTTTTCACGACGTGTTCCAACTGAACGATTTGCTTCTCTTTCTTCTCTAGCGTGGACTTAAATGCGGCGATTTCTTCCGCGTATTTCGTCGACATCGCCGTCGTTGTCGCAATTATGCTGTTGCTCGTTTCGATAGATGCGATATTTTCATCGTTCGCCTTCTTCTCCTCTTGTTTGTTTCTCAAGGCGACCATCGCGGCTTCCAAGCTTTGCGTTTGCTCTTTTAAGCCTGACGATTCCATCTTTGCCTGCGCGAAATCAGCCTCTAACCGTTCTAATTTACGCGTCTGAGTTTCTAACGCGCGACTGGATTCGAACGCGCTCTTCTCAATATCTTTTTGTCCTTCTTCTTTCACTCTCAATTCGTCTCGCATGGCATCGATTTTACTCTTCAAGTTTTCCGTTTCCTCTTCGTGTCGCGTTTCGAGTTCGACGCGGTCTCTCGTCAACTCGTCGTTTTTCCTTCTTAAATCTTTCGCTTCTTTTCGTAACGATTCCAAGACGATGGTCGTTTGTCTTTGTTGTTCTGCTAACGCTTTTTCTCTCGCCACGGCTTCTTCGTTCGTCACGCCGTTTGCGATTATTGTATCCGCGCGGTTATTCGCTAATTCAGGCGTCGAACATTCGCCGATGGGCGACAGATACGAAGTCGTCGATAACGAGCGCTTCACTTCGGACGTGTTGAATTTTCGTAGCGGCGATGCACTCGACGAGACTGGCGTCGTTGTTTCTACTCCAAGCTCTTCGTCGAACCCGGACAAATCTTGTTCGTCGCCGTTCGCCGCCGATGACGGTGGCACCATTTTCTCATTCTCATTCTCATTCGTCGTCGTCATCGTAAACGGATTCGTATCGTTATCATTCTCGATACCGATACTATTGTTCGCCATAAACGACGCCGACAAATTCGCGCTACTTATAAACGACAATTCCGTCATGTCCATTTCAGATCGTCTCGACGCGGCGCCTCTCGTCCAGTTCTTCAACCACGTCATTCGCACTTTACACCTCACGCGCGTCGCGCCGTTGTCCATTCGCATCTCGTGCGTCGTCTCGAACCCGTGTTCGCTCAACGCGCTCGTGTCTTCACAAAACTTGCTCGCATCTAGTATTCCTCGCGCGAACGTCGTGCTGTTCCCGCAGGCTTGTAACTTGACGTTGTACGCTTTCGGCTCGAACTGTCCAGTTTGTTCTCGGTATAAAGTCACGATTTGCGTCAGCTTGTTGTTGTTCGTATTGTCTTCAGTTTCCTCGCTCGTGCGAAGAAAACTCGCCGAGTTCGTGTTTAAATCGACGAAACTTTCGCTCGTGAGTGAAACTTTGGCGCCTCTGGTGAGTAAAACTCGGCATGAAAACACGTTTTGTGGGAGATGAAAGCATTCGATGTCGCAGACATCGAAGCGGAATTTCAACTGTTGCTTCGATTTTCTCTCTTTGTGCTTTTGGAGTTTCGCGAACATTATTATTCGTGGTATTGCTTTTGCTCGATCGGAGTACTATTTCGCCTTCCTTAACTCTTTTTGTCGTCGATTTTCACAATAATAGTATAATTCTACTATAATAATACTTGTTAAAGAAAGCGCAATACTACTCTACACTTAGTATTATTACGTATCAGATGAGGCGAGATTTGTGAGAAAAAATTCGAAATTCTTCATTCGTTGTGTGTTGAAGAGAAAACTACTTTAAAATGAACATTTCGGACGAGGAATACGAGGAGTTAGAATCGTATTTCCAACTCAAACTTAAGGGCAAAGAGGAGCAACTTCGTGTGGCGACTCAGATGCGGTGCGAAGCGGAAGAGAAGGCGTTCTTTGCGGTTTCAAAAGTGGACGAGATTAGGGGAAAATGTAAAATTGAAATCGAGAAATGGCGAGAGAAAGCAGAACGCGCGTTTATGATTACCGACTATATCGACCACGCGAAGTGGAAGGAGGCTTTGATAAAGTTTGATTTGGTTGATATTGATGATACGAGTGATGATACTACGACTACTAATAAGAAGAAGAGAGGTAGTAATGCTACAAAGTTTAATTTGAATTCGCTCGAGTCTCTGGCGGAGTTCAGGTTTGAGTTTCAGTCGAACGTTTTACTGTTGAAGAAGACGAAAGAGGAATATTTACGGATGGAGAAGACGCTTTCAGCGATGGAACAGGAAAATAGAAAGTTATTTTTAAAACTGAAAGACACAAACGCTCTGTTAAAATCCTTGCGAGAGGAAGACTTATCGGACGCGACGAAGCGGAACGAAAGTTTACGACGAGAAAATTTGACCGTATCGCAAGAGTGCGCGAACGCGAGCGCGAGTTTGAGCGAAACGAAAGCGGAGATGATGAAATGGAAACGGACGGCGGAGATGTTGATGAAAGAGGAAGAAATATTGAAAGCAGATATATTCGACGACGAGAACGACGAAGGGAATGGTATTACATTTGGTGGGAAGCAATTGAGGATGCGCAAAATGGAATTGAGTTTAGAAAAGGCGTTGGTCGCGAAGGAAGAGTTGGAGAAGAAAGTGAAACGGTTAGAAAGTGAAGTTCGAAAGGAAAGGGAAGAAAAAGAGAGGGCGTTGAGAAAGGAAGAAATCGCGAGCGCGGCGTTGGCGGCGTGTTCGGTACCTTTTTCTCCTTCTTCTTCTTCTTCTAAAACGACGAAGACGACGCAAACATCGGCGGAAGCGAAACGTGTTGTTAAGCTTTCGGCGGCGTCTCATATCGCTGAGCTCGAGAAGAAGATTGAACAGTTGGAACGTCGAAACGAAATTCTGACCGAAACGCTCGAGAAGAGCGAGTACGAGTACGCAAGAGAACTCGCTTTGATTCAATCGGAGCACGAACGAATGCTCGCAGTAGTTTCGAGAGAGCATTTGGTTTGATATTTTTATTTCCTTCGATTGCATATGTACAGTAGTAGCATTAGGTGTTTGCTTTTTAAAGCAGCAGTAGAAAAAAGGTACCTCACAGAAACTCGTGGATGTGTATGTAACAGTGCCCAGGTAACACAATAGTGATGATGACGATAACAACAATAACAATAATAAATAAGAGTATCAAACGGAAAAGTGCGCCAAATTAATCACCGCTTCCAACGTTTGCTCTCCAATCCACGACGCTCTGGGTTTCACCTTCACTGGCTCATCAATCGCCGCCGCTTCCACGCACACCATTTCCTTATACTCCTCGTCCCCGAAATCGCCCATACTCTTCGCCTTATCAATCCATGGATTCCACACCACCGCGTCGTTCAAATTCTTCGTGGTCATCGCCACCCCTCTCGTGTGTTGCGACAACACGCCTTTGTCCTCCCACACTCGATCGATAATCTCCAACCTTTCCTTATCTACCAAAGCTACGTTCCTTCGGTAAATCCTATCGACTTCCTTATCAAACCTAATCTCTTCTTCACCTTCCTCGCACTTCTTTCCGTCTTCTAATGAATCCGTATATCTCACCCCGTTTAATCCTTTCACCGCGATATCCGTAACGCTCTTCGCGCCGAAATACGTGTGCAACGCCGTCGTAAACTCAAACGCCTTCTCGTCTTCGTTTATAACCTCTAACTTTGTGTGCAAAAACTCTTTCTCAATGCACACGGTATGGTTTAATCTAAACTTATACGGAAACTCTTTCATAGTTTCATTCGTGCTGGATGTGGTAAACGTCGCTCGCGTTAATAATTTTTCTTCATCCACTTCGGATCCAACGAACTCCCAAGTCGAGTTCCGAGCGAACCCGTGTTGATTCGTACACTCCCCGAGCTTCCCAAACTGCGGAAAACATATCGGAATCCCTCCTCGGATAGGTTTCGATCCGTCTAAAATTGCTTTCTTTGATAGGAACAAGAACTCTGGTTTCGTTTTAAACACTTCCAGGTCCGAGAGCGATCGCCACGAAACCACGTGCGCGCCAAAAAGGTAGATTTTGCACTCGAAAAGGGAGTTTGAAAGAATCACTCCTTCTAACGATACTTCTTCTTCAGGGCCGAATGGAACGCACGAACATTTTAAAGCTTTCGGCGGCCCCATCGTGTTGTATAATACGTTATCCGTTGACTTTGACGTGAGATGCGTCTGAGATTAAAGTGGAGAGATTTGGATTTGATTTTCCCCAAACAACAGTCACACTTTGTTGCGCATCAACCTTTACTACGATGATAAACGGGGCTCTTAACCACCGGACTTTTGTTGAACAAAACAGCATCCTCAAAACGACGAGTTTCACCACCACCTCTTTTCCTTCTTCTTCTTCTTCGTTCTTTCTTCTGCGAGGAGCGAATTCATCATCATCATCATCGAACGCGAAGAAGACAACGAAGAAGACGAGAAAGAAGGACGTGTTGAGCACACTTTCGCGTCGCAGCGACGACCGAGGAGGAAAAGTATCGCTTTTTCGGCTTTCATCGTCTAAATCGTCGTCGTATTCGTCGTGCTCCTTCTCTTCGAGAGATGATGATGATAGCGTGGATTACGAACCGCCACCTTTACCACCGCGTACTAAAGGAGTTGGTGTAACGAGAAAGAAAGAAGGAGAAGAAGACGAAGAAGACGACGACGAAAACAACATAGGCCCAAGGTTAATCCCATCAATCGCAACGGCAACCATCGGGGCGTTTTTATTCGGGTACCATTCGGCGGTGATTAACGCGCCTTTAGCGTCGATTGCCTCGGATTTAGGCTTCGCGGAGAGCGACGGATTGAAAGGCGTCGTCGTGAGCGTGATGGTGTTGGGAGGCGTTTTAGGTGGGTTCTCTATCGCGCCGTTCGCGGATAAGTACGGACGGAAAAACGCGTTGGCGTTCGTGACGATACCTTTAGCTATTGGTGCGTTGATTTCGGCAGCCAGTTGGGACGCGGCGTCGATGACGTTTGGGAGATTAATTACCGGTATAGGCGTCGGCGCGAGTTCACAAATCGTGCCTTTGTATTTAGCGGAGATCTCGCCGCCAAGTTTTCGAGGGACCGCGAACGGTTTGAGGAGAATGGCGTACGTTTTTGGGTGTTTGGCGGCGTTTCAATTGGCGGTGCCTTTGGAGGAAGCCGCCAACGGAGGCGACGGGTGGTGGCGACCGTTGTTTTCGGATTCTGTCTTTCCGGCGGTGGCGTTGGCGGTGACCGCGTTGGTCGTGGCGGTGGAATCGCCGGTGTGGTTGTTAGCGACGAGCGAGGAAATCGAGTGCGAAGTGGAGAAGAAAGAGATTGAGCGAGAATCGAGGCGGTCGTTAGGGGCGCTGATGAACATTCGAGGGAAAGCGGCTAAAGTATGGCAAGAGAACATACAGAAAAAGGAAGAAAGTAGTAGTAGTAGTAGTAGTAGTAGTATTACTGCGAATAGTAATAATAGTAATAGTAATAGCGAGAGCGCGGCAGAGGAGAACACTACTACTGTTGAAGACGACGACCGAAAGGAAACGAGTAGGAGTGTCAGTAGTAGTAGTAGTACTATTGGTAATAGTACGAGCGCCGTTACGAGCGGCGGCGGCGGCAAAAAATTGGAGACGTGGTCGGAGATTTTCAAAGACGAAACAAACGTCCCTTCTTTGATTACAGGCGTTGGGTTGTGCGCTTTGGCGGCGTTTTCTGGATCAAACACAGTTATATTCTACGCGAAATCGGTGTTTAGCTCCGTCGGTTTGAGCTCGCCCGAGTTGTTGACGTGGGCGGTCGGCGTCCCGAACATTGTGGGCGGCGTTTTAGCGCTGGTTTTCACGGACAAACTCGGTCGACGACCTTTACTTTTGTGGTCGTTCGGTGGAATGTCCGCGTGCTTAGTCGCGCTTTCTGCCGTGGACATTTACACGCACGGGGTACCGTTCCTCTCCGAAAACAACGGCGGTTTCGGAGGAGGCGCGTCGTCCATGACCACGTCGAGTAAATTCTTCAAGGCGAGCTTTTGCAACACGCTCGACCCGTCCGCGGTGGAAGTGTTATCACCAGAACAAAAAGCGAAACAAAGAGGTAGTTTGAGCATCAACGAGGGTTATTTTTCGGACATTTTCAACGTCCAACAATCCTCGTACTCTTCGTTTACGACGAAATCAATCATATGCGAAGACTTACCGGACCGCGAAATCGGCGGGTTGATTGAAGACGTCACCATCCAAGGCCGCGATACCAAAAGCAACAACAGCGGCGAACGACAAGAACCGGAAGCTACGATTGCGCTCATATGCCTCCCGCTTTACGTCCTCTTCTTCTCCGCCGGCGCCGGCCCAGTCCCGTGGCTGCTTTACAACGAAGTCTTCCCGACTCGAATCCGCGCCAAAGCGGTGTCTTTGTGCACCGCCACCAACTACTTCTCCAACGCCATCGTCGGTTCTACGTTTCTACCCGGCGTCACGTTTCTCGGTTTGGGCGGCACGTACGCCGGTTACGCGCTCTTAAATCTCCTCGGCTACGTTTTCGTTAAAGAGCTCGTGTTTGAAACCAAAGGGATGAAGTTAGAGGACATCGAAGAGACGATGTTAGAGAAGTGGGCGAAGAATAAAAACGCGTCGTAAAAGAAGCGCCGGCGCCGCCGAAAGCGTACACATTGAAATGATCATCACATGTATAATTATTATTCGTAGTATCTAAAAGGAGGAGTCTTGGTAGTAGTATTATACAACTCGATTAAGCTATTTCGTATTCCGATTTCTATAGAAGAGAGAAAGAGTTCCTTTATCAGTCCTGGCAGAGGCACACATTTATAATAATGCACCGTTTACCCACAAAGACATCACCACAGAGAACAGTTTCTTTCTTTCTCTCTCTCGACAAACAACGAAGAGCTATTACACTCGAGGAGGAGGAGGAGTTAGAGGAGGAAGAGACCGCGCGTCACCCGCGTCTTCTAAATTAAAGAGAAGACGACGAAATGTGACGCTTTACCGTCCTCACGCGCTCGGAGGCGTCGCGTTGTGATCGATGCCGTGAATGTTACTCCCTCCTCCCCCGTATCTCCTCGTCCCATTATTGTTGTTATTATCATTATTAGGTCTTCTTCCATGCACGCCACTCCCGACGTCCCCTGGTTTGGTCCCGTACTTTTGCGATTGGTCCAACGACACTAACGTTCGAAAGAACGCGACGAGAGTGTTAAGAATTCCCCAAAAGAAGTCCGCGAATATCGTCGCTCGGAAAAGAGGTCTCCTCCGTGCCGTCGTTCCAGAGGACGAGACGTACTTCTGTTCTCCTCTTTTTGCGGACCCTGCTGCTGGTGGTGCTGCCATCTTAGGAGTAGTATAATAGTCGTACAAAACGCGCGCGTCCAAAAATGAAGGATTAAGAAAGATGATTTTGTGAAACGAAAGAGAGAGATTTTGGATGAAGAATTTCGCAGGTTTCTTTTTCGTTTTTTTTTTGTGCTTCTGTTGTTGGTCTTTGCAATTTTTGTTCAATTTTTTCCGATTGTTTTGCGCAATTTTTCTCCCTCTTTTGGCGGCGGTCGGCAAATTTCACATCTCTCGGCGGAGAGAGATGAAGAGAGGAAGAATGTCCGGATTAGGCGGTTTTGATGAAAAGAAGCGGAAGAAGAAGAAGAGAAAGAAGAATGACAAAAACACGGATAATAACACGGATGATGGGTTCGTGACGTCTACGGTGCCTTTATCTATCCCGTTACATCCGTCGAAATTGGGAAACCGAAAAAAAGGCGTCCGGGAACAACTCGATGCGAAAACGCTGAGACACCACGACGGCTTTGGAGGCGTGCTCGTGAAATACACGGATTTGAACGTGAACGAGGAAGGAAATGGGGAGACTATTTTACCGAATTCGTCGTACGTGGAAGTGAAAGCGACGGTACGAGCGACCGTGTTTGCGCCAAAAGTGAAAGCGTTGTTGCTCGGGAAAGTGAACAAAATAGGACAGGACCATATCGGTCTCGTCGTCGGGAATATTTTCAACGCGTCGATTCCAATCGAGAATTTTAAGGAGAACATGATGTTCGACGAAGTGAAAGAAGCATGGGAGATCATCGAAGACGGTACGGAGAATCTCGAAGAGGAAGAGGAAGATCTTTCGGAAAAGTCATCGTCGATGAGCATGAAGGAGATTAAAGTAGGCGCGAGAGTGAAGTTTCGCGTGGAGAGGGTGAACAGAGAGGACGATCGGGTGGTGTTATTGATTGGGAGTTTGTTAGGGAAAGGGTGTGGGCCAGTAGACCGTAGTAGTAGTAGTAATAGCGAGGAGAGAAATGACAACGACGAGGATGAGGATGTGGAAGCCGACGACGACGCTGGCGACGGCGCCGAAGACGAGGAGGAAGCCGAGCGCGATAAGAAACGAAACAAGAAAGAGAAGAAAGAAAAGAAGGAGAAGAAAGAGAAGAAAGAGAAGAAAGAGAAGAAAGAGAAGAAGGAGAAGAAGGAGAAGAAGGAGAAGAAGGAGAAGAAGGAGAAAAAGGAGAAGAAAGTGAAGAAGGAGAAGAAAATTAGAGAATAGCAGAATTATTTATAGAATAGAGCCAATCCCGCTGTTTAAAACTACGACTACAAAACTAATTTGAACTGCTATACTACTACGTTTTCACCTAATTGCTAAGCGTGAAGCCTCGGGAACGGGTGAATGACCGTTCCGTTTATGTAACAGCACCACTGGTGCGTGGATTTTCCGAGCATATCGTCGAAAGCTAAGTTTTCATCTTTATTGGCAAACCCGGTAAAATCGCTCGTTCGCGACCCGTGCTCGACAAATTGCGATTGACTGAAATCACCCAGACCATCTAAAACTAACACAGGTTCGTCCTGTAAACCGCGCGATTTGATTTCGGATTGAATTTTCGCGGTAAACTCGGCGCTCGAAAATCCAGTTTTGATGGCAACTTTCGCTTTCCCTTCGTCGATGGGCGTTTGCGTCTGGGCGAAACCGGGCAAGTGCGGCAAAGCGCCTCGCGTGCCGCCTTTCCGGTTTTTACACTCGTCTTCGGTTTCGTCCGAAGAGCAAATGGCGATTCTTGGTGCTGGAGAAGTGAATGGCTTGAACCCTGCGTTGACTCTGTTTTCAAAATAGGACGCTTCGCGAATAGGAATGGGTAAATTACCGAACGTTCTCGGTAACGCCCAGTGGTCGATTGGGCAGACGAACGGAATCGTCATTGCGCCCATGGTGCAATTGACCAACAGATTGAAGTGTCTGTGACATCCGCATATAAACTGGGGCATGATCAACGCTCGGTCTAACATCTTTGCAATAGCCAAGGCGTCGCGAACGCGCGCGAGTTGCCAACGCAAACCGTTCATGTGACCGATTGGAATTTCGCCTTTCGGGGTCGTTATGGATTCGTTGACGGATTTTTCCAACCAATCCGGTATGGACATGCGCACGATGAGCGTCTTCAAATCATTCTCTTTGCTCAGGTCTTCTTCTCCTTCTTCTTCAAACACAACAGGATCTTTGACCTTTGATTTCGCACTACTACCACCATGATTGGCGCCAAGGTCTTTGTTATACATAGACGAGCCTAAAAAGTACGGTTTCTTATCTGCCCACATACCGGCTTCGCGAAAGCGCCAAATTTTGCCTTGCGCGCCATCGTACACGTACGTGTTGTGAACACCGTAAGGAACAATCGAACGTTTCGAGTAGTCTTTACCCATGAAGAAAACCATCCCGTTGGAGAACAAACTCGTCGGTAGCTTTGCCACGCGCAACGAACCAGACGTACCTCCGTATGAATACAACGGACGCAAACCTCTCTTGTAATCCTCGGCGAACGCGACGAAATCGGGAGGATATTTTTCGCAAAAGAACCCATCGTTCGCATTTCCCTTCACGATTTTCATCGCATCCAGCGTCACTGGTTCGCACAAGCCTTCTTTATCTCTCGGCACAAAATCTGGGTCCATGACGGTCATTTTTGGTTTCGAAGGATCGTACGTTTTATCCGGCCTTCTGAAGTAATCATCCGGATGTCGATTGTCCGCAGTTGGTTTATCGAACGCGCGACACATCGAACTCTTCTCGCCAACATCAGTCAGTTTCTTACAATACCCAGGCAACGATTTCCGTTGTAACCACCTCGACCGCGTGATTGCGTTGAAATGATGCTGGTCGTTCGCGAAGGACAACTTTTTCCCGGCTTCCATCCCGTGCTTCCAATCTTTCACGAATCTCAGAGATTCCAACGTCGCTCGCAACAACAGCATGCCCGTGTTATACTCGGCTAGATACGGCCACGGGAGTTGCGTGAACGGGTCTCGAAAATGTTCCCACTTTGTAAACACGGTCGTCGTCAACTGCGGAAAATTCAACTTTCTGTGCAAGTCGATTTCGTCTTGATCGATTAAATCGCCCCGAAAGTCAAACACGCAGTCGGCCGAGACAGCGATGTCGACTTTACCTAAGTTTCCAGTGTTAAAATACGGCATCGGATCGCGCACCCACGTGACGTCCGCATCGGAGATCAACAAGTCGTATCCATTCAACAAGAAAGTTTCGATGATTTGTATCTTCACGTTCATCAACGCGTAAAAGGATTCCTTCACTTCTCGAAAGCCGCCGGATAGGGAATGCCCTAATTTACTCTTGTCCAACAAGTGACCGCCGGGCACGCACGCAAACTCATCGTTATCGTCATCATCATTACCACTGCTCTCGCGTCGATGCTTCCTTCTCTTCTCCAACTCTTTCTCGCACCACGTGTGCAACGCCTCGTCTAAACTCACGACCACAATCTTCTTAATATTCGCTCTTACGCTGTACGTCAGCCAATTATCCACCAACGTCACCAACTCCACCGTCGCAAACGTCACGTGCAACGGCCTCTCCGTCCCCAATTCTACTTTTTCCATCGTATACGGCGGATACTTCTTCCTCAATCCTTTCAAATCTAAAATTTTATCTAAACTTATATATCTTTTCGTCTGCTCGGAATGCGCCGTGTCTTCGTCGTCCTCGTCCACGTACGGGTGCGGCAACGAACCGTCGAACAACTCTCGTCTGCGTTTGGCCCACAAATCTGTCGAATCGTCTTCGTTAGATTTATATAAAGGATGATCTTTTATGGTAGGTTCGTTCAAAGAGCCGGAAAAGAAGGCTAAGTTTCGATTAATTGCACTCGATGATGCTATTGATGATGATGATGATGGTGTCGGCGTCGTTATTAGCGTATCCGACCTTTCTCTTCTCATCGCATCATCTGGTGGCGGCATGCTCGGCGCCACCGGAGGTGGAGGTGGAGCGCTCGGATCCACAGGTGGCATCGGTGAGCTCGGTCGTTCGTACACTTCCGGTTCTTCCTTAAAATCTTCCTCTGAACGCCTTTGTGCGCTGTTGTAGCGATGATGATGATTGACATTAGTAAACCGGGAAACATCGATTTCTTCGTCTAAATCTTTGGCCAAATGTATCAGCGATTCCGCGGCGAAGTGTCGCGCTTCTTTCACCGAATAATGGAACTTACGAATGGAAGATACGACGAGAAAGAGGAAGAGGAAGAGACAGAGTGCGCGGCGGATGACTCGAAGGCGGCGCTGCCGCGGTTCCATTTTTGCCTCGAGATTGAATTAAAGAGAGAGAGAGAGTTTCCGTGCGTTTTTTGTGAACCAACTGACGATGTGATTTTAGAGTTATTATTATCCCTATGTAGGGGTGTTTTTGTCTCTCTCTTTTCGCGAACAAAACAGATTTAATAATCAACCAGCGTTGTTATAATCCGTAATCCAGATAAGAGGGATATCCCCCATCTTCTGCTTCTCCCCAACCCATATCTTCTTCTTCTTCTTCTTCTTCTTCTTCTTCTTCTTCTTCTTCTTCTTCGTCTTCGTCTTCATTGTCACTGTCGTCTTCTTCGTCTTCACTGTCACTGTCGTCTTCTTCGTCTTCTTCGTTGTACACGCCGTTATTCCAATCTGGGGCACCACGCGACCTAGCGTATTGATAACAGTCCATGTGGTTAAACTTCAACGCTTGTTTGCAAACGTGAACGTTCAAAGGGACGTGCGTTTCTTCGTGAAGGAATCGAAGACACTCCAAGCACCCACCCTTCGCAGCGACTGCGCATATCACTGGAAAATCAGAAAGATCAAGAAAACCACTGTCATTGCAGTATTCGAGCATTTCTAGATTTCCTGCTTCTGCTGCCTCCATGGGTGTCAACCAGTCCCATCTGTACCGCTTCACCTCTCTCGCCCATTTGAGTAAATCGAGATTGTTCGTTCTCGCAACTCGACTACAGAAGTATGTTTGAGTGGGCAGCACAGCCCCCGCAATTTCTTCCGATTCCTCCAAAAACGGGTAGCGTTCCCACGCTATTTCCAACGTCGACACGGATGAAAACTCTTCAATCTTGAAGCGTTTCTCAGACATTCGGATCTGCGCTCTTCGTATCGCCGCTCGACTCTCTTTATTCACGAAGTGAAAAAGTTTAAGATCCACATCGTTCAACTTTGTCAACACGTGCTTCTCCAACACGTCTCTGCACTCTCCTTCCTCCGTGAACAGTTTCCAAAGAGGCGTCGTTCCTTCTTCTTCCACGAAGCGCGCCTCGAGCTCGGTCACTCTTTGCGACAGCGTTTCAATCTTCTTCTTTAACAACAAAAACTCCTCGTCGCTTATCATTTTTCTGCTCTTTCGTGTATTTTTTAATCTTTGACTGACCAAAAAACGAGCGAGCGTTTTTATTAAAAAAAATGAAAAAAAAAATTCAAACAAACAACCACACAATTTTTTTTTAAAATCACATCTTCATGCCACCTAAGAAACCCTCCGCCGGAGGCTCTGGTAAACGACGCCCATCCGCGTACATCATCTTCACGACTGAAAACCGAGAGTCGGCGAAAAGAGAACTCAACGAAAAAGGCAACGCGAAACCCGGGATGGGGGACATTGCGAAATTAATAAGCGGAAGATGGAAGAATCTCACCGAGGAGGAGAAGCAGAAGTTTAAAGAAAAGTGCGAGAAAGAATTCGACGAGAAAGAGGAACGGGAGAGGAACGAGAGAGCGGAGAAGAAGAAGAGAGACGATTTGGATAAAGAGAAGAAAGGTGATGATGAGGATGAGGATGAGGAGGAGAACGACGACGACTTGGAGAAAGAAGACGGGATGACGGAGGCGGAAAGATTGGTGCAACAAACGCAAATGCAATCGATGATGAATCAAGACAAGGATGGGAACTCGCTGAGTTTGCCTCTTTCGCGGGTGAAAAGAATTATGAAATTGGACAAATCGGTCAAAGTTGCCTCCGGGGACGCGACGAAGTTAATCACCAAAGCCACGGAGTTATTTTGCGAGATGCTGACGCAAAGCGCGTTGGGGAGCATGAAACTCGGGAAACGGAAAACGATTAAATATTTGGACGTGGAACGCGCGGTGTTGAAGAAGCAAAAGTTTGATTTTTTGCACGACCACATAAGCGCGATGAAACCGAAAGAAGGAGAGCCGAAAAAGATGACAGAGAAAGACGTGGAGGTGGCGGACGAGGACGGAGAGAATAAGAAAGAGGTGGAAACGCACGGGAGCAAGAAGATTTCGGACTTTTTTTCCAAGAAGACTGAGGAAAAGGAAAACGAAGGGGTCGCCTAGAGTATTGAACCAAATTATTATACGAACGAACACACACGCACCCTTTTGTTGTCAATCGCATCATGCAATCAATAGAAACATGCTATACACGATACTATGAGACGCACGTTTGTATTATTATTATTATTATTGAAAGTTTTCTTTCTTCTTTTATATGCAACTTTCTTCATTCATGTGTTGAAAAAACCTTTCTTATATTATATGTCCGTGTCAACTCGCTGCATCGCAATTCGCTCTCTCTTTCTCTCTCTTTTTCTCTCTCTCTCTCTTTCTCTCTCTCTTTCTCTGCTAAAATCATATTTATAAAACAAGCTATCTATGCAATACTTCAAGGCAACTCGTCGTAAACGCCTTCGATTCTGCGCGCGCCTGCGTTTCTAGCCACGTGCGCCCAATACCTCGCCTCCTTCGGGTCTGCGTTACAGCCGTACCCTTCCAACATCATCTGTGACACCAGCGCGGCTTGGTTCGGATCACCTCTCTTCGCTTGCTTCAACGCGTCCATAAACCACCGACAACACGCGTCCTCCGCCACCGAGGACAACTTTCCCGAGTGCAACGGTTCCATCGTCTCGTTCACCGCGTACGCTCGCATCGAGTGCGAGTCCGTGTGCACGTCGTCCCCCTCGTCTTCCTCGTCGCTATTCTCTTCCTCCGAGTCAGTTTCCTCGTCCGAATCGCTCATCATCGCCACGTCTCCTCCTCCTTTCTCTTTATTCTTGTTGTTGTTATTGTTATTATTATCTTTGCTACTATTATTTTTGTTCTTCCTATTCGTCTTTTTCAACAGCCGCTCTTTTTGCGTCTGGTGGCAGTTGTCGCAAATGTCGTAATCTTCGCACACGTCGCAGCACCATCTTTTCCTTAAAATCGGTATCTCGCCGCATATATCGCACGAGTATTGCAACGATTTCCGTCGGATGGACGGTTCGTACATCAGAGACTCCTTCTTTCTATCTATATCTACTATTAGAGAAGAGAAGAAGAGAGCGTTTTTCCAGAACCTCTTTTTGATAAGAATTCCCAAACAAAACCACCCAAACAAATACTCACCGCAACACTACTGCGCGCGTTCGCAAAAGTGTGGGCTTCTTTCCTCCTTTTTTGTTAAAGCTCTCCTCGTATTTCTCCTTCCTTCGTTCGTTCGCTCGAGAGAGTTGAGAAGAAAGCTAATAAGAGTATTAAAACTGAAGAGATTTCTATGGAATAGATCTCTCTTCTCTCTTGTCCTTTCTCTCGTTTTTGTTTAAGTGGCCGCCAAACAGAAAAATATTCAGATTTTTTCATTTTAGAGGCAAAAAACGACACATGCGGATCTCATCTCTCCACTTTTTTTTTTAACAACACCATATTATATATACACACACACAACGCGCTCTTTTTCTCTCTCTCGCGTGAGTAATAACGACGACGAGAACAACAACAAAAGGAGGAGGAATGTGTTTTGCGGCCTTC
>Ga0209091_10002585_pt1 | contig 15171 bp, 9 predicted proteins | sample ArcticOcean_MG_C_6_FD_187438 | JGI IMG/M metagenome (GOLD analysis project Ga0209091, IMG submission 187438) | Marine microbial communities from western Arctic Ocean - ArcticOcean_MG_CB8_128 (SPAdes) (version 2) | ecosystem: Environmental > Aquatic > Marine > Oceanic | place: Arctic Ocean...
AGCTGGAAAAATCGATGGAAACGCGAGTGAAACAGTTGGCGACAGCGACGGCGAATACCAGAGCGAGGAAGGCACCGTTCAGAAACATCTTGCTGTATGGACCACCGGGGACCGGGAAAACGATGGCAGCGAAACGATTAGCGAGATACTCTGGTTTGGATTACGCTTTAATGACTGGCGGGGACGTGGCGCCGTTAGGGGCGTCCGCCGTGACGAAAATTCACGAGATGTTCGATTGGGCCGGCACTTCGCGCAAAGGTTTGTTGTTATTCATCGACGAAGCGGATGCGTTTTTAGCGAAAAGAGGTGGGAACGTCGCCTCGCAAGAGACCAGATCGGCGTTAAACGCGTTGTTGTATAGAACTGGGGAAATGAGCAGAGACGTGACTTTAGTAATGGCGACGAACCGACCGGAGGACTTAGATTCGGCGGTTTTAGATCGCGTGGACGAGACCATGGAATTCGCGTTGCCTGACGAAGAAACTCGCTTTCGTTTGGTGAAGCAATACTTCGATAAACTCATCGTTCGTGGAGCAGATCCAGGGGACGAGCAACCATCGAGGACGTTTCTAGGCGGCATTATGAAAACGCTCGGGTTTGGTAAAATTCCGGATCGGCCGGTTCCGGTCAACGGCGTCACGGAGGAACATTTAAGAGACGTGGCGAAGAAAACGGTTGGCTTTAGCGGTCGTGAAATTTCAAAGTTGATGGCCTCGGTCCAATCCTCCGCGCACGGAAGCGACGACGGGGCTGCCACGCCTGAAATGTTAAATACGATGACGCGGTTTAAGATTCAAGAGCACGCGAATAAAACGAAAGCTTTCGCCGCCGAGGGGGCGAACAAAAAGTAAGAAGTATTAAATAAAAACCATCATCATCAAAAATTGTTAGTCGAGTTGTGAATTAAAAATGAGCTATTTATTTTCTAGAGCATTCAAAAGAACATTACTTACACGTTAGGTTTCTAAACACTATCTCTAATAATTCGAACTAATACGGCACAAATGTAGACGCTTGTTTTTTCGTGGCTGATTCGTATAAGACTCTCGGCGCGACGTCTTTGAACGGGTCGCTCTCGCGTCGTTCTTTGAGATACTCGATGCCGTCTTCTACGCTCATCTTTGTCTCGGTGTAAATCCTTTTCACTGCTTCCTCGTCGTTTCGGTCCATCCCATTTGTATCGATCGGTTTCATGAAACGAAAGTAAAACCTTTGCGGTGTAGTCGGTACGAGAACTGGTTGCACGAACGATTCTGGTTTCATGTTATCTTCGGTTTCGCGAGAATCAAACTGCCTCGCTTTCGGCACTTTTTCCATTTGCGCTTTCACGCGGTCCCCGAGAATTGGGTTAGACAACATATCTTCAGCGTCCATGACGATATCGAACGAGTCCTCCGCACCAACTGCCGCAAACGGAACAATAATAGCGTTAAATCGAATCGCCATTTTCACAAACTCCGGTTTCGACGGCCAAAATAACTGGTACTTTTCATTTTTACGTTTGAACGCTTCTCGAACGCCGCCGGGGAAGAGTAAAACAGTTTCGTTCGCCTTCAAAAGCTTGTAAAAGTTCTTCCCGGAAACGGGTACGGCGCCGAAATCAGAAAAGTTACCGCCACCAAACGGACCTCCGTTCGGGACACCGGCTCGACGTTGACGTCGCTTTTCTTCTTTCGATTCGGGCATGAATTGCGCAAACGGCGTATTTTTCGTCGCCTCTCGGAGTTGCTTCTCCAACGGGTTTTCCTCTTCGTCGTCATATTCGGTTTGCATGGCACCCGTGGCGTTCCCATTATCTCTCGAGACGACCGGATGAGCAAGTCCTCGGACGCACACGTTCTTTTGTTTCAAAAACTCATCCACGAGAAAACCTAAATCAGGCGCGAACGTTTGGTGGTTACCGACCAATAAAACGGGACGGTTCCCGGTGCCTCTCCACGTCGGCACGGCGTCCAAGCCGTTGATGACTTGTCCGTCGCGTTCTCTGGTCGAAAAGAACACCGGCGAGTGCACTGATCGCAAAAACTGTAACCCGTCTCGCGCCTTTTCAATTTGCGACTCGCTCGGAGGCGTGAACGTGGGGTCTCTGGATAATCGATTATCGTCCTCCACCGGCCTCGAGATCCAATCGTGGCGTTTCATCAAATGAACGATATCCATGCCTTTCTCTTGCAACGCCGCGTGCGACGCGCCTTCTAAGATTTCTATCTTGCATTTTTTTGTGCCCATGAGTTTTTGCAATCGAGGCGCTTCTTCGTTCGAAGGAATGAGCAAATCGTTCGTACTCGCCACGACTAATACTGGCACTCGCACGTTCTTCAACTTTTCGCCGTCATTTTCGTTGATGTACGCGCACGCGTCCGCTAATATTTGCAAACGGTGTTTCAACGTATCTCTGGGAATAATGGTCGCCAACGATCCCAACGCCGGTAACATCGCCGTCATCTTTTCTAAAGTTTCGCTCAAATTTCCAAGTTCCACGGCTTCCGTCGCTAATCGAATGGGATCTATGAGTACCGGCGAAAGCGCAAACGGCAACCCGGCGTACAAATTTTCCGGAATCTGAGGCAACAAAGGCCCGACGGACGGCCACACGCTCCTATCAAACGACGACGCCGGATTCACCACCGTCGCTCTCGTCACCAACTCTGGGTGTTTCAAGCACACGAACAAAGACATCGCGCCTCCCATGCTCTCCCCGATTAACTGCACCTCCCTTTCCGGATGTTCTTCCTTCGCTCGTTCGATAAACGCTCGCACGATGTCCACGATTTCAAACACGTCCGAACGATCGTTCGACGGGATGTTCAGGCACACCAAATCAAACTCTTTAGATAACATGGCGAATTGCGAAGATGCGCTGAATCCCGTGCCGTCTAATCCGGGTAAGTAAATCATCAACGGTTTCTTCTCTCTTTTTTCTCGTTTCGCCACGACGACGTCTTCCTCCTCCTCCTCCACGAGTGGACTGAAAAACCGCGGAGGTCCACCACTGGAGATACCTAAAATCTCTTCCAAGCTGACTTTCTTTTCATCTTCTTCTTCGCTTCTTCCTCGCCCCGAGCGAACGGCGGCATCGACGAAGACGTTAATCGTGCTTTGTTCTCGTTGTTGTTGTTGTTTTCTTTGGGGAGACGATGATGATGATGACGTTTCGATTTTGTCATCATTTTCCATCGTCGTCGTCGTCGTTTTCCTCGTCGTCCCGGCGGCCATGGCTTCGGTAGTAACGCCTCGTCGTCGTCGAAATGAGGGTTTTCCGTACTTATCAATAGTGCGCGTTGATGATGATGATGTTGATTGGAGGAGGAGCAAAGGTGTATTTCTCATCATCGTCGTCATCGTTTTGTCTGGCTTCTTTTTTGTGAGGAGGAGGTGCTCAGTTTTTCTTTTTTTTCTTTTTGTGGCCGAAAACTACTCTCCCAAAAAAAATCTCAATAAATTCGCTCCTCATTTTATTTACACATCAAACACGCTCTTCTTTCCCTCTTTCTTCTCTTTTACAACGTTTTGTCTGTCTCGTGATGATTGCGTCTACTGCGAGTTCGTCTTCTTCTTCTTCTTCTTTTTGCACTTCTTCAATGGGCAGGAGTAGCCGGTGGTGTGCTACTACTGCGCGATTGGGTCGTTTTGATGATGGTCGAAAAAAGATGTCATCGTCGTCGTCATCATCATCATCATCTTCAACTCGGAGGAGGGGAGGTGCTTTTAAGCGATGCGTCGTGCTGTCGGCAAAAGGAGGCGAAGGCCAAATCGTGGTGATTGGAGCGAACGGGAAAACGGGAAAACGGTGCGTGAAATACGCGGCTGAGAACGGGTGGGACGTCGTCGCGGCAACTCGGAACGGGAGTTTTCCATCTCTGACGACGGATGTTGAAGAAGAGGCGAGAGGGAGAGTGACGACGAAGCAGTGTTCGGTGACTTCGTCCATGGCGGAGATTACGAACGCCATCGACGGCGCGGAATCGGTGATTTTCGCGGCGAGTTCGAGTAAAGACGGGGGATCGCCTCAAGAAATCGACAGAGATGGGTGCATAAAAGTGGCCAGAGCGTGTTTGAGTTCGAAATCTGTAAAGAGATACGTCGTCGTGACGTCGGGCGCGGTGAGTAAACCGTACTCTCCGGTTTACATATTCTTGAACTTGTTCGGAGGTATCATGCGTGCAAAAATCGAAGGCGAAGACGCGGTGCGCGCCTTGTATTACGAACGAGAGGACGACTTTTATACGATTGTCAGACCGGGTGGATTGACTGAAGATCCGCCGAGGGGAGTGTCGGCGTGCGAATTGAACCAAGGCGACAATGTAAGCGGGCGCGTTTCGAGAGAAGACGTCGCGGCGGTGTGTGTCGAGTGTTTAAAAAGAGACGACGCGAAAAACGCGACGTTTGAACTCTATTACCGAGATACAGGCAAACCGATGGCCGAAGTATTCGCGTCGAACGCGAATAAAGAAAAGGACGGCGAGCGGCAGATGGGGCCGAGAGGAAGAAGAGGCGAGACTTGGGACGAGTTATTCGCCGGTCTGGAAGCGGACGCGCCAGGCATTCCGCAAAAAGGCGAAGGTTTTTCTCTCTAAAATATTATTTCATAACCATAATTTAAACATTATCGCACGCCGTTCATCATTCATTCGCCTGGAGTCAAGTAGATTCTGTGATTATACATATCCAGAACGAGTCTCTTTCTTCCAATCACGTCCATACCTATCGTCGCGAAAGGTTCGTTCTTCGCGCCCAGAGTTTCGAATGCAGGTAAGCCTCCAACGCACGCGGCGCCTTTGTACGTCGATTCTAAATCGTGAGCAAGATCAGAATTACCTCTTTCGCCGAGTACTCTCAAATTAAACTTACCAATCGCCAGACCCATTTGCGCTCCTGTCACGTCATTCGAGATCACCCCGCTAGAGTCCAAATCCGGCGAATCTTTCGTCACGCCAGCTCTTTCCGACGCTTTCCAATTAATTACGGAAAACAACGAGCCCATATCAATAATCGCGTCAAATGGCGCGCAGTTATTCAAAGATATAGGCGCCAATTGCAACCCGGTAGGGTGCGTTTTCAATCGAATCTTAATTAAATCGGACACATTGCACACGCCCGTAATCGCGCTCCCTTTTGGGTGAAACGCGATAATCTCCTTATCGAAATCAAACTCAACTTCGAAGCGCTTGAGAAAGTCCAAACCTAAAAGTCCACCGACGACGGGCGGTAACCCGGTAGCTCGTAAATCCGTCACCACCGCGTCCAACTCTGGTATTTCAACCGCCCCTAATGAAGGATTCTTAATGACTACTTTTTGCCGGATCGTTTCCCCCATCGCCCCTAACCCTTTCAACGCGGCGCCGTCCTCGGCAAACTTCCCCATCATCTTCCTCAACTCCGGCGACACCAACGCGACGGTCGCGCCGCTGTCGATTAGAAAGTCGCAAAACCGTTCACCGTCCTCGTCCTCGGTTTTTACGTTGAGCGTGACCAAACAATAGCCGGCTCTCGGATTTCCGGGTACCCCGGCGACTCTTCGCAAAGGCACGCGCACAGAGTTTTGACTCTTTGCCATCCACGCTCGCGTCAACCGTTCGACTAAGTCTTCCTTATCGAAGCAATCGTTCGTTTTTTCACCCATCGCGCCGAGATATTGTTTGATAACTTTAGCTCTGAGTGTGTTCGCTCTGGATTTGGTTTCCATTTTATATCGCTCTTCCTCCTCACTATTGACTATTCTATCGTCCTCGCCGTTATTGCTGCTATTGTTATCGCTGCTGTTACTGCTCGCGTCTACAAACTTTCTGTTTCTTTTCCTCCGATGAGAACGAATAGAACGTCTTCTGTTAGTACTCCGCGTCGTCCAACGTTCATCATCCCCTAACACCACCAACGAAGACACAAAGCTCGTCCTCCCCGCGGGGTGAACTCCTTGGCAAAATGCGCGTGGTGTCATCATCGCGTGTTTTTGTGGAATCTAATAAACTCTGTATTCTTTCTTTTTCTCTCTTTCTTTCGTTGAACGACCGACTCTCTGTGTGTTGTGTTTGCGCGCTAAATACGTGGTGTTGTGTGTTTAAGTGAGGTAGGTGATGTGTCTCCTTTTTTTGTCTCGTTTCTTGCAAGAATTTTTCCTCACAAATTTCAACCAAATTTTTTCAACAAAAATGGCGATGCAAAATAGCATCGCTCGACGCGTCTCGAGCGGATTCGCTTGCACGTCTTATTCGTCTCGTGGATGTAATAATAATAATAATAATAATAAATGTTTATTATTGGCGAGATTCACGACCACCTTTTTTCCATCTTCTAATTCTTCTTCTTCTTCTTCTTCTTTTGAGAGAAGAAGACTTGGGCGGCAACAACACCAACAGATGAACCAATTCGTGGTGGCGGCGAGGAGGGGATTCTTTGACGATGAGAAGACTTCTTCTTCTTCGTCGTCATCGTCGTCGGTGGAGGAGGAGGAAAGAGAAGCTCGGAAGGGTGATGAAAATTTTAAAAGCGTTCATTTCTTCGAGAACGGCGTCGGCGCGGAGAGGAGTGCTGGTGAAAGTGGAAGCGGCGGCGAAGAAGGAGAAAAAGAAGGAGAAGGAGAAGGGGATGAGTATTCCGGAGTTCCGTTGCGAAGCACGATATCGCGAATAGACTTACAAAAAATGGAACGATTAATCGATGAAATCGTGGATAATAAAGACAATCGGATGAGCAACAGAGGGAAATTTAGAGCGTTACCGGTGACGAATAAACATCGGAAACAGATCGAAGAGTTGGAGGCGTGCGTGTCGTTATCGGAGGCGGGGAAGAGGGCGAGAATATTGAGAAATCGGGCGAGCAAAGCGGCTTCGGAAGGTGGCCAGGCAGAAGCGGCCGCAGAATTGAACGTGAACCCGACGTTAAGGAAATACGTGTTGTATGGCGTCGTCCCAGAGGCGCATAAAGATTTACTCGGGAGGACGAAGAAGAGGAATACGAAATTCATCGCCGCCGCTTCGAAGAGGATCGAGGAAATGCCGAGCACGGAAGTGAAAAGAAAAGACGAAAACGGGATGGACGTGACCGTGGAAGTACCCGAAGTAGCTTTTTGTGGGCGCTCAAATGTCGGTAAATCGAGTTTGATTAACGCTATTACTTTATCGGCGGCGGCGAGGTCGAGCGATACGCCGGGGAAGACGAAAAGTTTAAACTTTTACGACATCGATTCGCGTTTACGGATGGTCGATTTACCTGGATACGGCTTTGCTTTTGCCGATGAAAGCATGGTAGAAACCTGGAATCGCTTAATGGACGAGTACTTAACCACGAGACCGAATCTGAAATGCATATTCGTCGTCATCGATTCTCGACACGGACCGAAAAAATCCGATCGCGAGATGCTCTCCTACCTCTCCAAATACGGTAAAGTTCCAGTTCACGTCGTTTTAAACAAAACCGATATGGTTCGAACCGAAGAACTTTGCAAAAGAATGTTCCTGCTCGAACGAGAGTTGAAATTCATCAAACGCTCGAGTAACGTTTTGAAGTTGGCCAGCGCGAGCACAGGGGCTGGGTGCACCGCGCTCTTCTCCGAAGCCTTCGAATACGCGTTGCCCGACGCCGACATCTCTCGACGAAATAAAAGAGAAAAAGCGAGAGAAGTTTTAGAAGTGGAAGAAGGATCAGAAGAAGATGAAGGAAATACTACGACGAATAAAAGCGGCGGTGGTGGTGGTGGTAAAAAGTTTATGAAAAAAGGTCAACAAGAACGAAGGGAATTCGTTATGGGCGGCGAATGGATTCCCGGAGAAGGTCCCGCGGTGGTCCCTACTTTTACCAAAGACAAGAAGAAGTAAGGAGGGGGTAAAAAAGGAAATGGAGGTCCGAAAGGTCCTAAAATTCGCTTATAATAGTACACCTTCTGAGAGCAGACTTAGTAAACGTTCTTGTGTGTGAAAATTATTTATATTGCGCGCGTTGTGATTACAATCAAGTATTATTTTACTAGTAGGTGATTTTGTTTTTCTCGTCTTCTGTGTTGTCGCGTCATAAAAATTCTGACCATTTTACCGAAGAAGAAGAAACATCTTCTCTCTCTCTCTCTCTTTTTAGTTTCATCTCTCCATCGAAAGAGACGCGAAACGCGAGATAGATAGAGAGAGGGAGAGAAGAGAGGTTTGTTTCAATCTCTCAAAATCGCAAAAATAGAAGAATCCAAAGAAAAGAAGAAAGAATGCGGTGTTGCGTTTGCTATTCCGACGAGACCGAGTTGGGGGATTGCGAGGTGATTGAATGCGCGAGTGGACACGTGACGTGCGCGGAATGCTTCAACGAGCACGTGAAAGTGGAAACCGCGAAAGGCGCCGGGTAAGTTCGTTTCATTTTTTTATGATTCATCATATATGGAAAACGTTTAGAAGAGAGAGAGAGAGAACGAAAGCTTTCGTTGTTCTCATCCATCATCATCACATCAACGGGTGTCTCCTCTTCTCCTTTTTTTGTTCGACTTTTTGTCGTGTAAAAAAAAGAAGAAAATCGATTGTTTTCGTCGTGTGCTCACATTTGCAGCCTTCTTCTTCTTCTTCCCTCTCTCTTTTATTCAAACGCACGCGGCGCCGCGCGCGAAATTTTGTATCGTCGCGCATAAACTGACGAGCCTAAAACTCTGCTTTTCCTTCTCCCACTCTCTTCCTCTCGGAAACGACATAACAGGGAGCGAGAAAAACGAAACGGGAACATCATGTGTCCGATGTTCTCCGAAGCGGTGCCGAAGGAGCAACGGTGCCCGGCGAAAGCGTTTGACGATCGCGACGTTGCTCGGTTCTGCGAGGCGGAAACATTTAACGAATACAATAGGCAAAAATTAGCGCTGAAAGAGAAACAGATCGTAGAGCAAGTGGAGAAAGACTTCGAGGAGCGGTTGGCGAGGGAGAAACAAAGGGCGATGGAGACGAGTTCGGCGGAGGAGAAGTTACGGTTGGCGAAGGAACACGTGATTGAGAAAGTTTTGACGTTGAGTTGCCCGAGGTGCGAACAAGCGTTCGTAGATTTTGACGGATGTTTTGCCTTAAGATGTGCGAGATGTCAGGCTGGGTTTTGCGCGTATTGTTTGGCGGATTGTGGTAGGGACGCGCACGCGCACATCGGCGGGTGCGAGTTAGGGAAGCAAGTCACAAAGTGGGCGCAGAAGAACAAGTCGACGGTAAATAACAGAGGTCATCCTCCGGGAACGTATGGAAGTCCCGCAGCGTTTGATGAGTCGCAACGACTGAGAAGATTGAGGGATTTGACCTCTTATTTCGAGCTCAAGGACGAAAAGTTCGTGACGGAAGTGTTGGACGCGTTGGAGAAGGAGTTGAAAGATTTGAACCTTACTAAGAAGGATGTTCAAAAGTCGCTCGTTGCGTTAAAGAAAAGCAGAAATAAGCCGCAGAAGAAAAAGAACGCCCGCGCGGGTGGCAGAGCACACGGTATGGGGGACGACATCCCTGCGGAACATGGCCATAATCCTTTAGATATTCTAGGTATGATGTTTGGTATCATGGACCACGCACCTGGGCGTCAACGTCAGCGAGAGCAGCAACGGATAGAAGAAGCACGCAGACGGCAAGCACTAGAAGAAGAACGAATACAACAAAGTGAAGATAAGCAGAGAAGGCTAGGCAGAATTAACGACGCGTTTGGAGCGATGAAGAAAATTCGTGATTTGGAAGGAAAGTACCAGCGAGATAAAGACGCGGCGATAAAAGCATCCTTGGAAGATTTTCGCGAGAAAGGGCGACATGAACAACCGCAAATGAGGAATAACGACAATAATAAGAACAACGAAAAACCTGGCGAAGCAGTCGTGATTGATTTAGCATCATCAGGGGAGAAACCGAATCCGAACGCCGGTAAGCTTAGAGCAGAAAGGCGAGCAAAGAGAGAACGCGAAGAGGCGGAAGCGAAGAGAAGGATAGAAGCCGCGACGAAAGATAACGTGATTGATTTGGATCTAATAGAATCGCAACAATCGCCATCGCCACCGTCTTTATTCCGAGCGAAACCATCATCCGCAAATAGAAAGCGCGCTGCGTCGCCTGTGAATAACAGAAACAGCGCGAAAAAGAAACGCGTCGCGCAACAAAGTAACGACAGCCAGGAAGCAATCGTATTAGATTGAGGAGGTTGAGGAGGAACAACGACGACAGCGATACCCACCAGAAATCGTGGTATCACACTCGTCGTCATTTTGTAACAACAGCTGCAATTCACATCACATACACACGCATTATTTAAATCGTAGAGCGCTTGCTTTAGTAAAGGTAAAGAATAAATATAAACTTTTTTATAACTGCACGAGAGCAAAAGCGTATCAAACATTTTCAGTCTTGAACTCCCAGGCGTGGTTTAATAGAAACTCTGGGTTCTGCACGCCATCTCTCGTCGCTACACTCTTAGCGATAACCTCCCAACCCGCTAATTCGTCGATAAACTGATACCCAATCGTCGCGTAAACTTCTTGAGCCATGGCTTTTCCTCCCACCGAAGCGTGGATTTTCTTCGAAAAGTGCTTCTTCACTCTCGCTTCAACTTCCCCACCATCCTTTGTCGTCGCGTCTCCGGTCAACGTGATTCCATGTTTCCCCATCATCTTCCATTTCAACTGCCAATACCCGTCCGCGTCCACATCTTTCGTCTCTTCCATCATCGTGTGGTGCGATACTTTCTTCAACCGAAACTGTCCGTAGTCTTTATGCGTCGTCGTCGCCTCAAAGTCCACGTGATCTAACGACACCGAATCGTTCACAATAGTATATTTCCCAACAACGTGCACGTTGTCTATTTCCATCTCTTTTTCTAACGTCGGATTCCATTTTGTTTCTCGATTCAATTTAAACGCCGACGGCGTCGGTTGCACGACCAACGTCGGACCGTTGTTCAAATTGAACAGTCGTTCCAAATCAAATTTCGCCTTTACCGACAAAATTTCCCTTCTGAACGGTTGCGAATTCAACTCTACTCTCACAGGTAACGCCGAGGACGTTTCCACGGTTATCTTCGCGTTCTGTAACTCCGGAAACGTCGCGGAAACCGTCGCAGGTTGTTTAATCAAGTTAAATTTCGCGTCCGTTTTTGAACGATACGTGTTCACCGTGATTTCCTCGTCGATTTTTGTCAATTTGAACCACTCGGTGTCTCTCCCGAGTTGCTTCACGTTGTCCTTAAATTTCTCCATCAGAGGCCTTTTATCCATGTCCGATAATTTCGCGTTTTCTCTTCTCAGTTCGACTAAACCTCTCTGCAGCGATGCTATTTCTCTCGCCTGCGCGCGAATTTGCGTTCGGAGTAAATCCTCTGAAGAAGACGTCGGTTGGCCTCCTCTCTTCGACGAAAACATTTTTGATGATGTGATGATGATTTTCAAGTTTTGTTGTTGTTGTTGTTAAGCGTCGCGTCTTTCCTCCGCGCCTGTCGTTGAGTCAGAGCGCTGGTCTCTGGTGGTTGTTGCTGGTGCGATCTAATACTACTCACGAAACAGAGATGATAGATTTCTCTCTCTTTCTCTTCCCCTCGTTTTGCCGCTCCTGATTGTGCTTCTGATTGTTGCGGAGGTTGCGGAACACAAAGAAATTTTCGAAATTTTTTGTTTTTTTTTGAATTTTTCGTGCACGTTTTTTTGCGTGTCACGTGTGTGTCAAAAAAACAAAAAAACAGAGAGGTGTGTGTGCGTGGGGGTCGGTCAAGTCAACAAAAAAATACGCGAAGATCGCAAAAAAAAAACAAAAAAGTTGTCGTGGTCTCGTCGTTCCATAGAGTCGTCGCCTTGTTTAAAGAAGCGAAAGAAGGAAGAAAAACTCACACAACACACTTTATTACTCTTTCGCGCGCGCTGCTGGAGAAAATGACAGTCTCTTCTTCTTCTTCTTTTCACACGATGGGAGGAGGATCAGGAAGAGGATCAGGAGGAGTAGACGACCCGTACTTGCTCCAATCGTTAAAAGGAGGACACCGAAACAACGCGATAACTGCCCTCGCGTTCGCCCCGCAGAGCAAGCGGTATATTTTTTCCAGCAGCACGGGAGACGGGTCGATTATGTTTTGGCACGTCGGAGGACTTGGAGGAGGAGGAGGATCAGGAGGAGCGGCTTTAATAAAGAATAGGAAAAGACCGGTGCGATTTCTCGGGCACGAGAGAGACGTGCTCGCGTTAGCGCACACGGAGAGAGAAGGCGAAGGCGGGAGATGCGCGAGCGCGGGTTTAGATCGATCCGTCCGGGTTTGGAAAGCGACCGCGTATGTTTTATTCGTTTCTCTCTCTTCTTGTCGTATTTTTTTTTCTGTTTGTGTTGTTGTTTGTTGACCAAAGGAGTGGCTTTTTCTTCTCTCTTCTTTTGCGCGGACACGCGAAGATTTTACGCTGACAAAACGTCTCTCATCTCTTATTCCTCTTCAAACACAACAGGGAAGGAAAGTCGGTGGTTTTGAGATCGGCGCACTCGGGTGCGATTCGTTCGTTGCAATACAGCGATAGCGACCGGCTTTTATTATCCGCCTCGGACGATAAATTGTGCAAACTGTGGGACGCGTCCAACCCGTCGGTTTCGCCAAAGTTCAAACTCTCTTTGAAAGGACATTCCAATTGGATTCGGCAAGCGGTGATTACGAGCGATGGAACGATCGCGTGTTCGGTCTCGGACGATAAAACGTGGCGATTATGGGACGTATGCGCTGGAGGCGTTGAAATTGATCGAAGGAAAGGGGAGGATAATCACGACGTTTCTTCTTCGACGCCGCGGTGCGTCGCTCTGAGGCCATCGGCTGGAACTTCCATTGCCGTCGGAGACTCTAATGGTGGTTTAAGAGTATACGACACGCGTTCGCGACGCAAAATATTCGAATCTACGATCGATTCGTACGTCTATTCACATAGAGATGCGATAACGGACGTGCAGTGGCACCCGGCTGGAGACTTTCTGGCAACGACCTCCGCGGACGGCTCGACGAAAATTTGGGATTTTCGAGACCAACGCTGCGCGTGGACGCTCAAAGCGCACGAGGGTTCTGTAAATTGCGCGGCGTTTACTGCAGATGGAAGCACATTTGCGTGCGGTGGTAGCGACGGTATCGTCACGCTTTGGAAAAGCGGGTTTAACCGCTCGTTCGAAAACGTCGTGCTCGCGGAAAAACAAACGCACGACAAAAAATACCAAGTAGAAAACGAAGAAGAACGCGAAGAGAACAAAACGTATACGAGAAGGAGACGCCCACCACCACCACCGCCGCCGACGCCCACCACCAAAATCACCACCACCAGACCACCTCCTTTCGATGGGACACCTTTCACGACGACGAAGCAAAAAATCCAACCTTCTTCTTCTTTCTCGTCGGCTTCGGAATACGCGGAACTCGCCCAAACCTTACGACGCGCCGTCGGTCAACTCGACGTGTTGACCCAAACCTTAGCGTTAGTCGAAGCAAGAGTCACAATGAGCGAAGATCGCGTCCAGAAGATTGCCAGGAGCGTTTCATCTATCGCGCAAAACGCGAAAAGGTAATTATTATGATAGGTTGCAATAGTACTAGCGTACTATTTCTCCGAGTATTATTATTATTTTTAAATTTATACCAATTTTGAACGACAGTTTTCGCTTCCTTCCTGCGCCTCTCTCTTTACCGTAGGCACTTTGGGCAGATGGGCAGATGGCACACGCTCTCTCTGTTGCTCTCTTTTTTCCTTCTTTCCGCCTTCCTCTCTTAATTAGTTAATTAATTTTCATTAGTATTGATACGCACCATCAAAGAGCGCATTCAACGCGCTCTTGCGTCTCTGTTGTTCTCTCTCTTCTCTCCTCCTGGCGAAGAAGTGAGACAAAGAAGGAGAGATGAGCTCAAACTCGACCACCAACAGAGACTCCGGTACCTCCAACTCTGCGTCGAAGAAAAATATGAACGTGTTAGATGGTATAAAAGGAAAACTCCCCGAGGACAGACGGATGAATTTAACCGAGGACTCCTTGCGGTCCCGAGGATCCCACCGACGAACAAACTCGCGAGAAATCGATAACGTATCCTACGATATCGATCTGGACGATAAGATATTAGACGCCAGTCACGCGTTGTTAGCCATCAATATCGGCGGTGGCAGTCGAAGAGGCTCAGGAGGAGAGTTGAATTCTCTCGTGCTCCAAAACCAACCACAGACGAGCACGGCGGGGAGCGCAGTCGGGAGCGCGGCGACGCCGAGCACGTCAGATACGGAAGCAGACGTCGTGACGAGCACGAAGAAGAAAAACAAACACGTGGTGGACAGGACAATGAAGATAAAAGCGATGGTGTTCAGTGGCGGATTCTTAGTCGATCGGGGCACCGGGAAAGAGTATTTAGGCGGCGAGACGAGGATCGTGTCCTTGATGCGAAACGCGACGTTCGAGGCAATGAAGACGAAGATTGTCGAAGAAGAAGAGCCGACGAAGAGGAGCAACGTACAGATTTTGTATCCGGATGGCGATCACGTCATATCGGTAAAGAACGACGATGACGTGGAGACGATGATGGAGGAATGGGAGACGGTACACGCGGTTGATTCGAGAAAGAAGTTGAAAATATACGTCGTCGAGAAGGCGACGAACATGTACGGGTCGAATAATCGCACTGCGATGGAACTGGACGCGAACAGAGATGAAAATAGCAATAAACAACAACAAGGAGAACAACAACAACAACAACAACAACAAGTAGCAGAGAACAATAACGCGACGACAACAGTAGCAACGAGGACGACGACGACGCCGTTTGAAGATGCCAGCAACGGCGCAATCGACGAAACTCAAACGAGGAACGGGTCGCCGTCTCTGAGCATCGAACCTTCAAAGTCGCCCAGAAGTCACGGAGGATTGCAAATTATTCCGAGATCAGACCTTACCTTAGGCGCGCGTTTAGGCGGAGGTGCGTTCGGTGAAGTCTATGCAGCGGTATGGCGAGGCGCGGAGGTTGCGGTGAAATTTATCAATCGCGAGTTTGTATTTTCGCCCCCTGGTTCTCCAAAACGTCACGGTCGCGACGGGTTAGATAACATCTTTGAAGATGAAGAGTTTATTAGCAATGATAATAGCGGCGATGATGACGCTGATAATGATGACGATGCTGCTGATGACGACGATTTTAAGGATGATAAATCCCGTCGCCGAAATAACGCGAAGAAAAATATGGACGATATGGACAACATGCACA
>Ga0209091_10002587_pt1 | contig 15169 bp, 15 predicted proteins | sample ArcticOcean_MG_C_6_FD_187438 | JGI IMG/M metagenome (GOLD analysis project Ga0209091, IMG submission 187438) | Marine microbial communities from western Arctic Ocean - ArcticOcean_MG_CB8_128 (SPAdes) (version 2) | ecosystem: Environmental > Aquatic > Marine > Oceanic | place: Arctic Ocean...
TATAACCGAGCAGCAAGAATTATAGAGACAATGGAAGCAACAGGAATCGTAAGCCCGATGGCAACCAATGGAAATCGAGAAGTACTCATACCGCCACCTCCTGAGGATTAGTTTGAGACTATTTTTATTTTTTACTACATTATTACTGAGCTCTTTTGTATGGAGTGAAAAAGAAGAAAATACAGTAATCATATTATCCTTGGATGGATTTCGTCATGATTATCCTATTCAGTCATCCAACGGAGGTTTTAGTAAAATAGCAAAGGAAGGATTAAAGGCTGATTTTTTAGTGCCGGTCTATCAGTCGTCCACTTATCCAGCCCATGTATCTATGGCAACTGGAGTAAGTCCAATTAAACACGGTATTCTTCATAATGGTTTCTTTGATAGAGAAAAAGGTTCTTTCAGCTACGACCCAGATGCTAACTGGATTGAAGTGGCACCCTTATGGATATTGGCAGAACAACAAGGAGTGAAGGCAGCAACTTTTTTTTGGGTAGGGTCTGAAACAGATTGGAATGACGTTGCTATTTCTTACTCAAAAGCACCTTTTAACGGAAGGATTTCCGAAAAAGATAAAATCTCTCAAATTCTTTCATGGATGGATATGCCTGAAGAGGAAAGACCAAGACTTATCATGTCATGGTGGCACGGTGCTGATTCTATAGCCCACAAACTCGGTCCAAATCACCAGTCGGTAAAAAATCAAATAAAGAAGCAAGACAAGCTATTGCTTTCTCTCATAGATCAAATAGAAGATAGGAAGCTTTGGGGCAAGACTACACTCATTGTTGTTAGCGATCATGGCATGTCTGAAATATCTAATTTAATAAACATTAAGGAAATACTTAAAACAGAATCAATTAAGGCCAGGCTTTCACTGGGGCCAGCGGTAGGGCACATTTTCTTGGATGAAGAACAAGACTTGTCTCTTGCATTGAAAACATTAAGAGCCAACAAAAAACTTCAAGTCTACAGCCAGGCTGAAACACCGGTAGAAATAGGTGTTCATCCTTCTCGTACGGGCGATATAGTTTTGACAACTTCAGCACCCAATATGCTCGTAAGTAGAAACAACAAAACTCCTCCCAAAGGAATGCACGGATACAATCCAGCTTTAAACAATGAAATGAACGGTATTTTTTATGCTTATGGTTACGGTGTAGCAAATAAATCAATAGACTCTGTTCATCAATTGGATCTAGTACCTACTGCTGCAAAGCTACTTGGAATTAAAATACCCAGTATTACCGAAGGTAGAGTCATTCGATTGGATTGATGAAACTTAGACTCAGCTCACCTTTATATTTTTTATTACTCATTTGTAAGCCTCTGATGGCTGACGAGTTAGTTACCGAGCAAACTTTTGTTAATTATTTAAGTAATTTAAGCTCCTTTTCTGCTTCTTTCTCTCAAAAAACTTATGCGGATCAAATCGAGAGAGTTGTTACAGGTGAGATAAAAGCCAATAGAAAAGGAATGTTTAAATTAACTTACAATGAGCCCCTCAACGAAGTTTTACTTTCAGATGCTATTAATTTCTATCGTTATGACCCAGAATTGGAACAGTTAGAAATTAGACCTATTGAAAACCTTATTAACGAAACGCCAATCGGATTATTTTCAGCACAACCCGAACAATTCCTTGAACTCTATAATCTTAATAGTTGTGTATCTAAAGAAAGTGAATTGCTTTGCGTATTGGAATCGCAATCAAAAGAAAGTTACTTAAAGACAATAGAATTAAGCCTTCTAAATAACATCATAACTTCTTTAAGGTACAAAGATTCTTTTGATCAAGAGGTGTTATTAGAGTTTAGGAATGTCTCTTCCAGGGAAATTGATGCAAAAGAATTCCATTTAAACATTCCTGAAGGAATAGATATTGTTAAACATTAAATAGCTTTAGAATAAACACCATGCTTGATTTAAAATTATTACGTAACTCAACAAGTGAAGTTGGAGGTTTACTCAAAAGAAAAGGATACGACTTTGATTTGGACAATTGGTCAACCTTAGAAAACCAAAGGAAAATCCTACAATCTGAAACAGAATCTCTTCAGGCTGAGCTCAATACTCTCTCTAAAGAAATAGGAGATTTAAAACGTTCAAACGAAGACAGTTCAGATGCAGAAAAAAATGCCTCTGAACTAACCTCACTGATTAAAGCTAAATCTAAAGATTTAGATGTTCTATTAAAAACAATTAAAGAGATTGTTATGGGCATGCCAAATATACCGGATGAAGAAGTTCCAGACGGAAAAGATGAAAATGATAACGTTGAGGTAAGGACTTTTGGTTCTGTTCCAAAATTTAATTTCGAACCTTTAGATCATTTAGAATTGGGCAGCCTGCATAACGGAATTGATATGGAATCAGGAGCAAAAATAACAGGTTCTCGATTTAGCGTTTTAAAATCAGACTTTGCAAAACTTCAAAGATCTTTAATTGCATTCATGATGGATATCCATGTTAATGAAAATGGATACAAAGAAGTTTATGTTCCTTTCATTGTTAATTCTCAGTCTTTAGAAGGAACAGGCCAGTTGCCTAAATTTGAGGAAGATCTGTTTAAACTTGAAGGAGATCAATCTTATTATTTAACACCTACCGCTGAGGTGCCGGTTACCAATTTATTAAGAGATGAAATCATTGAGTCCAAGCAACTTCCTATTAAATTAGTCAGTCATACTCCTTGTTTTAGAAGTGAAGCAGGCAGTTACGGTAAAGACACTAAGGGTATTATGCGATTACACCAATTTGAAAAAGTTGAATTAGTTCAGGCGGTAGAGGAGGGAGATTCTGAAGAGGCATTAGAAGAACTTACCACTCACGCAGAGTCCATTTTAAAAAAATTGGAAATTCCTTACAGAGTTGTCTTGTTGTGCACAGGAGACTTGGGGTTTGCGTCAGCTAAAACTTATGACTTGGAAGCTTGGGTACCTTCTCAAGATACTTATAGAGAAATCTCTTCTTGCAGTAATTTTAGATGCTTTCAAGCAAGGAGAATGAAAGCAAGATGGAAGAATCCGTCTAATGGAAAAACTGAATATCTCAATACAATTAATGGTTCTGGGCTTGCCTTAAGTAGAACACTATTGGCATTGGTAGAAAATTTTCAGCAAAAAGATGGTTCAATAACCATACCAGACGCCTTAAGAGATTACTTTAAGGCTGACAGCATAAAACAAGAATAAGCTAAAGATAATACTCAAGAACAAGGGTTTTTGAATTATTTAAGGGATGTTCTGCCGTAAAACTTAGAATAGTAAATTTATTCATAATTTTTTAAATACTTCACACATTTTTAATGTTTTAGTTTTCTAAAAGGTGTATGCTTCACTCTAGTTTTTATTATATAAATGACAAGAAATTTTAATAATATTTCGGTTTCTCTACAGTGCATTAAGTCACATGTACTTTCTGCGCAACTTTTCTTTCCCGTACTATATTCATCAATAAAATAATTGGGGTCAATTCAATGAATAGTTTTCTAAAATATATTTCAATAATTACAACCGTAACTTTTGTAAGTTTTCAAGTTCTTTCTGATGCAGCAACAACCTCTGGAATGAGTGGTTCTGTAAACGTGGGAGGTGCTACAGTAGAAGCGGTTCACACTCCAACGGGTATCAGTAAAAGAACTACAGCAGGAGTTTCAGGGAATTTTTCCTTATCTTTCTTGCCTTTAGGAGGTCCTTACACAGTAACTGTATCTTCCGCAGGATATAACGATGAAAAGTTAACGGGCCTTTATCTTAATTTAGGGGACCCAGCTAAATTTTCTGTAATTCTTTCGGGTTCTACCTCTGCAGATGAAGTAGTCGTTGTAGGTCAGTCAATTTCAGGCTTTAGAATGGGTACAAGTACGGTGATCTCTAGGGGTCAAATGGACGGAGTTCCTACAATTAACAGATCGGTTGCAGATTATGCAAAATTTGATCCGAGAGTTTCAGTAAATGGAGGAGTCGGACGTGATGCTCAAATAAGTATCATGGGAGCAAACAATCGCTTTAATGATTTCACTATCGATGGCGTAAGCTTCAATGACCCCTTTGGATTAAATGCTAACGGTTTTGGAACCATGAGAAACCCAATAAGCATGGATTTTGTTCAACAGATGTCCATTGAGATTACTCCTTTTGATGCTTCAAGAGGAAATGCTACTGGCGGCATGATTAACGTCGTTACAAAATCAGGAACCAATGATTTCCACGGAAGTGCTTATTATTCACAAAGAGATGAATCTAACGTAGGTGACTATGATGGAAAAGGCTTCCCTACTTTTGAAGAAGAAGTAATGGCCTTCACTTTGGGTGGCCCAATCATACAAGACAGGCTGTTTTTCTTTATAGGATATGAAGAAAATGAGAAGGCATTGCCAGGTTTGTTCGGAACTGTGGATAGCGGTGCAATGAATACAGCTGAAACTCTAACAACGGCTTTAGCCGAAGAAATACGACAATACACAATTGCTAATTACGGAGGATACGATCCGGGTTACATCAACATGGTAACTAATCCAGAGACTCATGAGGAATACACAGTAAAAATTGACGCTGTCTTAAATGATGATCACAGGGCAACTCTTAACGTTTCGCACTCTGAAGATCAATATTTTGAACGTTACAACTGGGGAGCCACAGTGTTTAGTAACAACTGGTATGTTAAACCTCCAGAAATAGACAGAGCTTCAATTGAGCTTTTTAGTAATTGGAGTGATAACTTATCCACAAAAATTAAGTACTCCAGCTATGAAATGGTTGAAGATGACGAATCGGTTGGTGACGGTGATTTTCCTGAAATGAACATTAAAATCGGTGGAGATAATGTGTTCTTGGGCGGTGATAGATATAGAGGCGCTAATTACATAGAGGTAAATAGTGATTTACTAACTTTCAAAGCTGATTATGTTCGTGATGATCATGTTTATACTTTTGGTTATGAAAGAGATGAAACGGAATTAATGAATGAATTTATAGCCCGTTATAATGGAGAAGTTAGATTTAATAGCTTTGAAGATTATAAAAATGGAGTTTGGAGTCGTTTAAGAATTCATGAACCTTATGCAGGGCACGACAATACTAGATCTGTAGCAGCTGATTTTAAACTTGAAAAAACAACAATGTATATTCAAGATAAGAGAGCTGTTAATGATAATCTAACAATACAACTTGGACTTAGATACGATGCTGTTTTAACGCCAACTGCTCCTCCAGTTAATGTTGCTTTCATAGAAAGGTTTGGTTATTCAAACAGCAATAAATTTGATTTTAGTGCATTACAACCTAGGTTTTCTTTTAATTGGAATGCCACTGATTCTTTCTTAGGCAACCCTGAAAAAATAGTAGATGTAACTGTAAGAGGTGGACGTGGTTTATTCTTAGGAAGAATTCCAAGAGTTTGGTACGGAAATGCTTATTCCAGAACAGGAGCAACAGCAGATTACAGAGGTTGGTATTCTAATGATCCTACGGCTTCAAATTATCCTGGAAATATGCCTAAAGGCGACCCTACAGCTTTTTGGTTAGGAGCAGGATCAAAATACGTAGTACCTGATGGAAGCAGTCCTTATTACGCTGCTCAAAGTACCGATGCTAATTTTGAAGCTCCTAGTTCATGGAGAACAAGCCTGGCTATGGATATTATGACTTCAGGTGGCTGGGACGTAACTCTTGAGTACAATCATGATGAAGTTGATCAAGCTGTTTCTTTTTATGATCCTAGTTTGAAAAGAACAGGCACTCTGGCTGATGGCAGAGGAACTTACGATGGTAAAGGTATTTATCAATTAACAAATGATGATCAAGGTCGAACTGAAGCATTCACAATTTCAACAAGTAAAGATTTTGGTGATCTTCAATTCAATGCGGGTTATACCCACATGAACGCTACTGATGTTTATGCACTTACCAGTGCACAGAGTGAAAGCGCTTATGGAAGAATGCCCAAAAACGATGGAGAAAATATCACAGCCCAAAGATCTAATTTTATGGTCGAACATAAATTTATTTCATCTCTTGATTACACTACTCAGTTAATTGGTGATAACGACACAAGATTCTCTCTAGTGTACGTTGCTAAATCCGGTGAACCTTACAGTGTAACTTTTGATGGTGACTCTATGACTGACGGTAATGATGGCTATGATTTGGCCTACATACCTACAGGCGCATCAGACTCTAAAGTTGAGTTTGCTAGTGACGCAGTTGCAGCTGCTGTTATGGCTCATGTTAATGGATCTGGTTTAGCTGGTTACAGAGGAACTTATGCTCCAAGAAATGCTTTTAATAGCCCTTGGATTCGCTCGCTTGATCTTAGAATTACCCAAGATATACAAGTGATGGAAGGTCATAAGGTTATTGTCTATTTGGACATTACAAATATTCTTAACTTGATAGATGATGAGAAAGGAATCGTTCAAGAGTACGGAAACATGAGTAGACAAATAGAGCTCAGTGGTATTTCAGCTGACGGTAAGTTCCAGATATCAGGTGTAGATCCTGATGATAGCCTTTACGTTTATAACGAAAATGGTCAATCGGCTTACCAATTTAACTTAGGATTTAAATATCAGTTCTAATTAAATAAAGTAATAAAAAAAACGCCACTTATGTGGCGTTTTTTATTCTAGGTCCACTAATTTTGCATACCTCAGTGGCGTAATCAACGGCTATCTGAAGAGCATCTTGATGACTATTTTTTTCTTTTAAAGCCATAAAGACACCTACTAGTGCATCACCAGCTCCATTAGTGCTTACTGGAGAGATGCTTTTTGCATTTACTTTTATATTGCCTATGGAGATGGAAGCTCCTTCAGCGCCTAAAGTAGTAATAATCTTTTCGTCTTTCAAAGTGAATTTATTTTTTAATTCACTAACTTCGTCTTCGTTTCCATAAATGTAACTTATGTCTTGGGATAAGATCCAAGAAATTTTATCAAAGTTTAGAGAGATAAGACTTGCATCGGAAATGCCATAACAGACTTCAACTTTATTGGTCATGGCAATTTCAATTGATTCTTTAACGGTATTGAATCCATTTTCTGTTCCAAGTGAGAAGGTATCTAATAAAAGTACATCTGAATTCTTTAGACTATTGATTGAGAGGCACTTGGGAGAAAGATCTAAATTTGCTTCTAATGAAGAAGCCATTGTGCGCTCACCGTCAGGTGTTATAAATACAATGCACACGCCGGTTGGTCTAGAAGAATTCACACTAAATATTTCTAAGTCTTTGATGCTACCCAAAAATTTTTCTCCGTCTGTGTCGGCACCTACAGAGCAACTAAATGAACTTTTTGCTCCATGTGAAGCTGCAGCGCTTAGAGAGTTAGCAATAGAGCCACCAGCTGTCCTGGATATTTCTTTTTCTCTAAACTTATTTAAGAAGTGATCCTTTTCTTCAGAAGAAATATTTTTCATACCTCCTTTTGGTATGCCGGTTCCTTTAAGTTCTTCGTCAGTGATAAGAAATTCAACATCTATAAGGGCATTTCCAAAGCCATATATATTCATCATCTCTATACCTATTAATCTAAAGTTGGTAAATTGTAACCTTGTTTTTAAAGGATTATAAATTTGTCTTCTCCTTTTTCAGTATTATCATTAAAAAATCAAAACCAAGATCCATTGGAATTTTCTAATGAGCTCGGCTTAAATTTTATGCAATGGGGTTTTTGTGGAATAAAAGACCACTCGATTGATGAGGCATTAGTTAAAGAGGTGGTAGGGATTTTTAGACATTTTTTCTCATTATCTGAAGAAGTAAAAAAGCAATACTATGACCCGAGTCTGGGCGGGTCTAGAGGTTATACGCCTTATCAAATAGAAACACCAAAAGGCGGTATTAGCCCCGATATGAAAGAATTCTGGCACGTTGGCCGAGAGCTAACTCTTGACCATCCATATCGACAATGGATGCCTAGTAATTACGTTGTAGAAGAAGTTCCTGATTTTAAGGACAAGACCCAAGAGTTGTATGATCAATTTGATAAACTTGGAAAAACTATCCTTACCTCTTTAGCTCTTTACCTGAATCTAGAAGACACTTATTTTGACAAGGTGGTAAATGAAGGAAACAGTATCATGAGGCCCATTCACTATCCTGCTATAGAATCTTCTGAAAAAGGAGAAAGGGCGGGGGCGCATGAAGACATAAACCTAATAACTCTTCTTATAGGAGGTCATCAGTCAGGTCTAGAGCTTTTATCCAAGGAAGGTAAATGGGAAAAAATAAATCTAGATGCTGATGTTATCGTCTGTAATATAGGTGACATGTTGCAACGATTAACTAATAATTATTTAAAATCAACTACCCACAGAGTAACGGCCTCTTCAAATGAAGTTTTAAGTTCGCGATATTCCATACCATTCTTTGTTCATCCAAATCCAGATTGGTTCATAGATACGTTAAAATCTTTTGTTACTGAAGAAAATCCCAACAACTACAAAGAAGGTATTCTTGCAGAAGATTATTTGAGAGAACGACTTCAAGAAATTAAATTAATTTAAAAAATATATGGAATACGCACAACCAATTATTGGCTTCTTTGTTCTTCTACTATTGGGAGCTATCTTTAGCACCAATATAAAAAAAATAAAAATCAGATACATGATTAATGCAATAGTTATTCAGTTAGCTTTAGCTTTTTTGCTATTAAAATGGACCGTAATCACTGATTTTTTTGAAATACTATCTAGAGGTGTTTTGGCGCTAACTTCAGCAACAGACAGTGGGGTGGCTTTTGTATTTGGTTATTTAGCCACAGGTGCACCTGGTGCTCCCTTTGAAGTAATAGACCCTGCTGGAACTTTTATATTTGCTTTTGGTGGCTTGGTGTTGGTTATTGTTGTTTCTGCTTTCTCTGCTTTGTTGTGGCACTGGCGAGTAATTCCTCTCATAGTCAACGGGTTGTCTTATTTATTTAAAAAACCTTTAAACGTAGGAGGGCCTGTTGGTCTAAGCGCAACAGCCAATGTTTTCTTGGGTCAGGTTGAGGCACCTTTATTGGTAAGACCTTATCTTGCTACTATGACCAAACATGAATTGTTAATACTCATGACGGTTGGAATGTCTACGATTGCCGGGTCTATTATGGCAACGCTTAATTTAATGCTTTTTGATGTCTACGGCATCTCTCTTATAGGTCACTTTTTGACTGCTTCTATAATCTCCGTTCCGGCAGCCATAATGTATGCAAACATGATGATACCAAGCGAAGAAAAAACTGATTTTCCTTCTGATCATAATGAAAAAATGTACAGAAGTTCAATTGATGCGATAACCGAAGGAACTCGTTCTGGTTTAGATATATTTCTTAATATCATGGCTTTATTGATTGTAGTGCTGTCACTTGTTGCATTGGTGAATATGTCCTTAGCCACATTGCCTGAATTTAATGGCCAAGTTCTTTCCTTGGAAAGAATGGCTGGGTGGATCTTTGCTCCTCTGGCATGGTGCATGGGAATTCCTTGGCAGGAATCTCAATTGGCCGGTGAGCTGCTGGGCATTAAAACAATAACAAATGAATTTATAGCCTATATTCGACTAGCAGAAATTGACTCTTCTTTATTGTCCGAAAGAACTAGATTGATCATGCTATACGCACTCTGCGGATTTGCTAATCTTAGCAGCGTCGGCATACTCATAAGCGGAATGGGTGCCATGGCTCCAGAGAGAAAAGATGACTTAATAGCAGTAAGTGGAAGAGCATTGGTAGCTGCTGTGCTGGCTTCGTGTATGACGGGCTTTATAGTAGGAATACTATAAAGTTAATCTATTTCTTTTGAATGAAAATGTTTCCTACATAGAGGTATGTAGCTTTCGTTACCACCGACTTCAATTTGACTACCTTCGGAGACAATTGCTCCATTAGAATTTATTCTCACAACCATTGTCGCCTTACCCCCACAATGACAAACAGTTTTAATCTCTTTTATAGTATCGGACCAAGCTAAAAGGTATTGGCTGCCTTCAAATAGTTCACCCTTAAAATCTGTTCGTATACCAAAAGTTAGGACTGGTATATTCAATTCATCCACTATCCTACCAAGTTGAAAAACTTGATCTTTCGATAAAAATTGAGCTTCATCAATTAACACACAGTCGGTATTATTTTCTTGAGATTCTTTAAGCACATCTTCGAATATATTTGTATTCTCAAAGAAGTAAGTTGCAGGAGCTTTAATCCCAATTCTAGAAACTATCTCATTCTTACCGTACCTTTCGTCTTTTGCAGAAGTAAACAAGATTGTACTCATTCCTCTTTCTCTGTAGTTATGGTCTGCCTGTAGAAGTGCCGTAGATTTTCCAGCATTCATTGATGAATAGTTAAAGTAGAGCTTTGCCATTATTTACAAGTTAGTCTTTTATGTGTTGTGATACTATACCAAATTCTTATGTCCAACATTACTGATGAACCTGTTGAAATTGATCAACCTAGTGAGATTCCTCATCCAGAGTCCCTTAGTGTTTGGGGCTTAGCTTGGCCTTCTATTCTTAATAATTTACTTTTTGCATCTGTTGGTCTTGTGGCTATTAAGGCTGTGGGTAGTCTTGGAGCTGAAGCAGTGGCTGCCGTCGGAACTGGACAAAGAATTTTTTGGGTATTTCAAGCTTTACTAATGGCCATAATGGCTGGCACAACAGCCTTAGTTGCAAGAGCTATAGGCGGTAATGATCCAGTTGAAGCAGCTCAGGTAACCAGAGCGTCGTTAGGCTTATGCCTCTTTATTTCTGTTATAACAGCTCTTATTTTTTGGTTAGGTGCAGAACAAATGATCGGGATATTTGGTCTTGATGAAAACTCTCAGAAACTTTCAATACAATACACAATTATTCTAGTAACTTTTACACCAGTTTTTGCTATCTCCATGGTTCTTTCTACCGCTCAAAGAGCAGCTGGTGATACTAAAACACCTCTTTACATCGCTGTGTTTACAAACATTTTAAATATTTTTTTACTGGTAGGTTTGGTAAATGGTAGATTTGGCTTACCAGATCTAGGAATTGTAGGCGCAGCTTTAGCTGCAGGAATTTCATTTACTTTTAATTCTTTTGTTATTTTATTCTTATGGTTCACTAAAAGATTAGCAATTGAAATAGGAACTCCCGGTTCCATGTCAAAAGAGCGCATGAAGCAGTTAGTTTCAATAAGCTACCCAGCTGGTATGGAGTCTTTTATTTTTCAATTCGGTATGTTGGCTTTCTTTTGGATAGTCGCTCTTTACGGTACCAATGCAGTAGCTGCCTATAACATCGGAACTAATGTACTCATGCTTTCTTTTACAGTCGGTATGGGTTTTGCAATAGCAGGATCTACATTAACAGGTCAATATTTAGGAGCTTCAGATCCTGACGGTGCATATGATAGTGCTTTTAAAGCAGCGAGTTACACCATGCTATCAATGGGTTCTTTAGGAATAATATTGGCTATCTTCTCAAGAGATTTAGCCACTTTCTTTATAGACGATCCAGATGTGGTTAGTAAAGCTGTAGTATTTGTATGGATCTTAGGGATCATGCAGCCGTTCATGGCATTACAATTCTCTTTGGGAGGGGCTGTGAGGGGAGCAGGAGATACAAAATCTCCTCTTATTATCACTTTGGTTGGTTTGGTTTTAATCCGTGTTCCTTTAGCCTTCATAGTGTATAAATTAGGCTTACCTGTGGAGTGGATTTTTGCTACTCTAATAGCTGATTACTTTATTCAAGGAGTGTTGTTGATTATTCGCTTTAAATCTAGACGATGGATGAAAGTTCTTAAATTAGACAGCACTAATTAACTAGCGTAATGCTTATTGTATTTAGAACTTTAGGAAATAAACTATGAAACAATACGACGACTTATCGGTAGTGCTTAATGGGCACATTGCTACTATAACAATACAAAGGCCACCAAATAATTTTTTTGATTATTTACTAATTCAACAAATAGCTGATGTTTTAGAAGATTTAGATGAAGAGAGTCAATGCAGGATTAATATTCTGGCTTCTGAAGGTAAAAACTTTTGTGCTGGTGCAAACTTCAGCCAGGATAAAGAGATGATGAATAAATCAAACCCTTATTCAAAACTATACAGAGAGGCCGTTAGATTATTCAGAACAAGAAAACCAATAATAGCTGCTGTTCAAGGTGCTGCAGTGGGCGGTGGTCTGGGATTGGCATTAGCAGCTGATTTCAGAATAGCATCTCCAGAATCTAAATTTAGTGCAAATTTTGCAAAACTTGGTTTTCATCAGGGTTTTGGTAGCTCAGTAACGCTGCCAAGAGTCGTAGGAACACAAAATGCTGCCATGATGTTATACACCGCAAAAAGAGTTAAAGGAGAGGAGGCTTTAAATCTAGGACTCGTAGATTACTTAGTGCCTGCTTCTGATATCTTAAAGAAAGCAAATGAGTTTGCTTCAGAAATAGCTTCTTCGGCTCCCATGGCAGTTGAATCCATAAGAGCAACTGTAAGAGGAAATTTAGCTGATCAAGTTGAAGAAGTTGTAGCTTGGGAACTATCAGAGCAAATCAGATTGCAATCATCAGATGATTTTAAAGAAGGTATAGCTGCGTCATTAGAAAGAAGAGAAGCAAACTTTAATCGCTCATAAGAACAATGACCAAATTAAGCCTTTTTCTTTCTGTAACACTCCTGTGTTCCAGTTGCGCTGTTGCAAGCTTAGCCACTGCAACTATAAAGACAACAGCAGCAATAATAACGCTGCCCATAAAGGCTGTCGGTGCAGCTGTAGAGGCCATCACGCCGGATAATGAAGATGAAGAAAATGATGAGGCAGAGGACGAAGAATAATGTTTTTTAAAGTTGAAAGCTTTATAGTTTATTTGTAATTTATATTTGAAAGGAGAGAAACAATGAAACTTTATAATTCTATTGGCCCCAATCCACATGTGGTGCGTATGTTCATAGCTGAACTGGGTTTAGATATTGAAACGATTGAAATGGATCTAATGGCAGGCGAGAATCGCCAAGAGGAACATTTAAAAAGAAATCCTTCAGGACAATCACCAACATTAGAACTTGAAGATGGATCTTTTTTATCTGAAATTACAGCCATATGCGAATATTTAGATGAGAAGCAAGGCAATACTGATCTGATAGGGAAGACACCAGAAGAAAGAGCGTCAACCAGGATGTGGACAAGAAGAGTTGATTTACAAATAATTGAACCATTAACAACGGGGTTTAGATATTCTGAAGGACTGGAATTGTTTAAATCACGTATGCAAACTATTCCGGAAGCTGCCGACGGATTAAAATCTATAGCTCAAGAGAAACTGGCTTGGCTTGATGGTGAAATGGATGGCAAGGATTATATTTGTGGAGATAGATTTAGCTTGGCGGATGTAATGTTATTTTGCTTCATAACCTTCGGAGCAACGGTAGGGCAAAATGTAAGCGAAGAGAATACCAATATTACTTCTTGGTATGAGAGAGTTAAGGAACGATCTAGCGCTTCAGCCTAAGAAAAACTACGTGAAGTATTTCACTTTATCTCTGGTTGTTTTTCTTTCTTTAAATCTTCCTCTTCAAGCTTCGGCAGATACCATTGAGGGCTACTGGCTTTCTTCTGGTTCGATCATTGAAGTTAAGACATGTGATGAATTTATTTGTGCTGAAATAAGTCATGTATTTGTATCAGACGGAACAGACCCTTTAACTGTTTTTGATGAAAATAATTCTAATAAAGAACTGCAAAACCGACCTTTAGTTGGAGTAAATTTATTTGAAGGATTTAAAAAAGAACTAATATCAAATAAAGTTTTAAAGGGAGGTAAGATTTACAATCCCAACGATGGAAAATCTTATAAAGCTAAACTAACTTTACTAAAAAATAACAATTTAGAAGTTCAAGGCTGTGTACTTTTTGTATGCGACGGAGAAGAGTGGCAACCTCTGATAGTAACATTTAATCCAGACGGCTCTAGAGAAGCAACACTGAAGAGCAAACAAGAAGACTAAAAGATGAATCAAAAAATAAAGGCCTCCTGTCACTGTGGCTCTGTGGAGTTAGAATTATTCCTGCCAAATGGATTTGACCTGAGAAGATGCAACTGCAGTATTTGCAGTAGAAAAGGAGCTATTGTTTCTACAGTTCTATTTGATGATCTTAAGATCTCAAAAGGTAGAGATTTACTTAAGCTTTATCAATTTAATACAAAAACCGCTAAACATTACTTTTGCTCAATTTGCGGTATTTATACTCACCATCAGAGAAGATCCAACCCCAAAGAGTTCAGCTTTAATACCGCTTGCATAGAAGGGTTTAAAGCAGAAGATCATGCCGATCCTTATTTAATAGACGGAATTAACCATATAAAAGATACCAAAGAACAATAACCATTGTTTGTTTCTATTTATTATACCGAATAGTACAATGCGCATGCTTTATCAGAGCTACTAAATCACAACGGATAGTTGGCAGAGTCTGGTTGAATGCACTGGTCTTGAAAACCAGCAAGGAGTCAAATCCTTCATAGGTTCGAATCCTATACTATCCGCCACTTTCAGCCTATTAAGGGGTCTCAATGAGATCCCTTTTTTTATGGTTGTGTGTGGTTTGTGTGTGGTTTGAGGTCGAATTACCCCTAATTATTCGAAGTTTCGAAGTTTTGTCGAAGTTTTGGGTCCTCCTACACTAATCATGATCGCCCCAGGTTTCGAGACCACTCTTTTTGTAGACTGTGATCCTTTTTCGCGTGGCGGTCATGACGAGTGCTATAGTTAATCCATGAATATTTGGAAAAGCCTGCATTACTTGAGTTTCATTTTTGTATTGTTTTATTTCGATCAAGTACAAGCATTTCTTGGTATTCAATTTGGTGAAGATTGGCCTCAATATATTTTCTTTGTACCTTGGTTCATTTTTGGTGTGGTAGATAACATAATAAATAGAGATACACTTAAATTACCTTATTTACCTGCGTTTCCCTGGAAAAGAAAAGATGCTGACAAAAAAGTAGTAAATGACGAAAGAGATGGCTATTAACCCATGAAGAAATTTAATCCAAGGGATCTGGTTCTCAACAAGGAAGTGAAAGTGTCTAACGGAGTCTATGGGAAGCAAGCTGAGAAGAGAGACCCACTAAGAAAATACTTTGAAGTACACAGCGAGGAAATAGATTAATGGATTTCTATCTTAAAAATCGATTAAAGAT
>Ga0209091_10002591_pt1 | contig 15154 bp, 12 predicted proteins | sample ArcticOcean_MG_C_6_FD_187438 | JGI IMG/M metagenome (GOLD analysis project Ga0209091, IMG submission 187438) | Marine microbial communities from western Arctic Ocean - ArcticOcean_MG_CB8_128 (SPAdes) (version 2) | ecosystem: Environmental > Aquatic > Marine > Oceanic | place: Arctic Ocean...
ATGAAAAAAGGTAGCAAAAGTACTTTTTCATTACTACCTCCATTAGTTGTTCATAAAGAACAGCTTCATGAAACTGATTCAAAAGATTTCACAGAAATAGCCACAAATATTTTAGAAAATGGGCACTCAATAATAATTTAAAGAGCTTTGTAGGTTTTGCATTCTAAAGGCACTTTTTTGCCTAAACTACTTATTTAAAAAAAAGTTTTAGGTTTTTTGAACTTATTGATGTTTAATTGACCCATGATAAAAAAGGAGCATCTAAATTATGTCATTGAGTAATCATATAAAAAAATTAAAGCAAAAACATAAATCCCTTAAGAATGAAATAGTAAGCGCTCAAAATAAACTCTCAAATAACCAACAAAATATAATAATATTAAAAAAATTAAAATTAAAACTGAAAGAAAAAATTTATCTGATGGAAAAAACGTACAATTAATATCGATAGGTTGAAAAAAGAATTAAAGTTTTCTTATATACTAAAACTTATAATTTTACTTCTCAGAAGTTCAAATTCGACCTGTTTTATAATGCCGTATTAGGATTTAATATATTTAGCAGAAAAAAGGGGCCCATAATGAGCCCCTTCCGTTTTTTTATTACTTTAACTTAATTAAGCCATGCCATCCAAACTTCTTTGTGGCTGTCTTTCCATTCTTGAACCACTTCCTGTACAGAACGGCCACTAGAATTAACTTCTGCAAGCATGGTAGACTGATGAACATTTTCTAAATTCATTTTTCCCATCATTGCTTTTGCTTTAGCATTTTCTGGATCATTCCAAAAAGCTGGTCGACCTGAATTGAAAGTATGGTCTTCTGCCCAGCCGGTTGCAGGCCAATATCCCAAACCACAATCTTTGTAACCATTTTCCTCAGTCCATGAGTCACAAGCCTTGTTTGCAGGAAGTTGAACTGGAACTAGATCCATTGCACCCATTGCCCAATGTGGTTCCCAGAGATATAATAAAAAAGCTTCCTGACGCTTGTAAGCACCTTGAGCCTCTGCAAGAGAAGCTGCCTCAGATCCAAGTTCATCAGCAACGAAGTCAATACCCAACATGTCAAGCCTGACTTGGTCGTAGCAATTCCATCCAGGTACTGGACATCCAATTAATCGACCTTTGCCACCAGATTCTATGGTAGCAAATTCTGCTTTATAATTATTCAAATCTTCCCATGTTTTGAAATCAGGGTTGGCATCAGCCCAATATTTTGGCACGTAATAATCTGAAAGACCTACAATACCACTTGTTCCAAGGCTAATAACTGATCCATCGCCTCCAAATTCAGCAATGTAAGTTGTATCTCCTTCTGTATAACTTGGCCAATGCTCACACATCATATCAAAATCACCAGCACCAGTTGCCTCCCACGCACCATTTCCACTTGGAAACTCAACACGGTTAACTTTGTAATCTAATTCCTGTTCAAGAATTAGCATTGCGACCTCACATGTAATTTCTCCACCCATCCAGTCAGGAACAATCGCATTTAAACGAGTACCAGCACTCAGCTGCATAGCAGAAATAGAAAGAACAATTGATGATACAACTGTGACAATCATCGTTCTTAAAAAACTTACCTTCATAAAACCCTCCATTTTTGAAATCTATAATTAACACTAATAGTAAAACTAAAAACCACAATCTATAACGTTGCGTTCTAATAACACTTGAAAGTAACAAAGAAAATTAAAATGGTAAATGGCCATATGTTTTTATCGCCTAGTATCAAATTATTACGATAACCCCAAAGCATCCCTTTGTTTTTTTGTTACGGCCATGCTTATACGATCAATAATAATCGCAAGCAAGCAGATTGCCATTCCTGCAGCTAGGCCTTTTCCAGTATCTGATTTTGCCAACGCTTGATAAACCTCTCTACCAAGGCCTTTACCTCCAATAAGTGGTGTAACAATTTGCATCGCAAATGCCATCATAACCGTCTGGTTAAAGCCCATAACTAAATTTGGAATAGCCATGGGATATTTAATTTTAATTAGCGTCTGAAATGTAGTGCCCCCAAAAGATTTTGATACTTCTGTATAAGATTCAGGTATCTGAGTTAGACCCAATATGGTGAGTCTAATCATGGGAACTATAGAGTATATTACAGTTGCAAGAATTACAGAAGTTTTATTTGCACCAAAAACCATAATAATAGGGACGAGGTAGCAAAATGCTGGCAAAGTCTGCATAGCATCTAATATTGGGGCTTGAAATCTTTCAAACCTTTTGTTGTAGGCCGCAAAAATGCCAAGTGGAACACCTATAATGAAGCAAATAATAACTGATACTATAACTGAAGACAGAGTTATCATAGACTCTTGCCAAATATTACAAAAGCCAATGAAGGTTAAAAGAATTCCACATATTATAGCGAATCTAACACCCACTGCTGCATAACTAATCAACATCAAAGCTGCCATTAAGAACCACCAAGGAAGATGCGAGAAATAATAATCTAATGGATTTAAAAGGTAAAAATAAATTATAATTCTAACGCTTTTGGTAAAAGCTACAACCGATGAGTTAGTAGCTAACCAATCAACGCCTGCATCTATTGGCGACCTAATCGAAAGTCTTAAATCTTTAGGAAACTCACCAATCTCTAAAATATAGATATCACAAATATAAACTGAGATGAGAATTATTAGGCTAGAAAAAAAGAAAACATAGGTATTTAACTTTGCAGATACGCGCTTCGCCAAATTAATATCTATCAGACTTAAAACTCTTTCAATTAGTGATCCCAATAAAAACACCAACCCAGAGAAAAATCTGCCTACGCAAGTAAAAATAAGATCAATAAACTTTTCAATTAATCGAGGTATCGAATAAATATCCCAGGCTTGAGGTAAAAGGTGAAACTTGACCTGATCCTTTGGTAGAGGGGATGAGTTCATATTATTGAAAGCAGCACTGAAACGATCAAACATTATTGCCATAAACAATATACAAAGTCCCGCCTCAATTGAAAAACCATTGTCTAATTGTTTAATTGCTTTCCAAACTTGATAGCCCAAACCTTGCGCACCTATGAAAGCCGCCAACACAACCAAACCCAATGCCATCATTATTGTCTGGTTTATTCCCATCATTATACTAGGAAGAGCCAGAGGAATCTGAATTTTAGTTAACATCTGAAATCTACTAGACCCAAATGACTCAGCAGTTTCAATTGTTTCATGAGATACCTGTCTTATCCCTAGGTTTGTTAACCTTATAATTGGTGGCATCGCATATATCATTGAGGCTATGATAGCGGGTGGGCCACCTACTCCAAAAAAGAATACAGCTGGAATTAAGTAAACAAAAGCTGGCATTACTTGCATTATATCCAAAAAAGGTCGAATTGTGGCCTCAACTCGATCGCTTTGTGAACACCATAACCCTATTAAAACTCCAAAAAAAACAGATGCAAAAACAGATATACCCATCAATGCCAATGTTTGCATTGCTGGGTTCCATAATCCGGTCAACCCCCAAAAAGACAATGTAAAAATAACAAATAAGGTTAACCGAAGCCCAGCTACCCTTAATGATGGTAGGGCCAACAATAAAAAAATTATCAACCAAGGAGACTCTATCAAAAAATCTTCGGCAAAATAATACCAACCTTTGATAACTCCAGCAATTGCTCTAGTGAACCATCTGTAATTATCTTTCATCCAACCCTCTCCAGCATTGACCCAAGAGGAAAAAGTAAAATTATCCGATGAATATCCATACAATTCAAAGATAGGAAATATAGTTTTGTCGTCACTGTATAACGCAAGAAAAATTGATACAAAAATTCCAAATATTACTAAAAACAGCGTAATATTTTTCTGAGGGGTATATGGGAGATTTACATTAGTTTTAATTACTTTTTGTGTCATGACTTCTCTATTTTTATTTATAAAATATCTGATGATAAGAAAGTATAAAATTGTTGCTTTGTCTAGTCACGTATCACATTAATTAAGAGGATTGAATTAAATAGTAATGTACAATAATTGGAAGAATATAGGTACCAGATAAACTCGATATTTTTACCTACACCATATATTGACCACCGTTAGCTGTTATTGTTGACCCTGTAATAAAACCAGCTTTATCTGACGCTAAAAAGATGACACATCTGGCAATCTCTGAGGCCTCCCCCAGTCTTCCAACGGGGATTTGTGAGACAATTGTCTTACGCACTTCTTCTGGTACTGCTTTAACCATATCTGTGTCTATATAGCCGGGGCAAATCGTATTAACCGTAATACCTTTAAAAGCACCTTCTTGGGCTAAAGCTTTAGAGAAACCTATATCACCAGACTTGGCAGCCGAATAATTGACCTGTCCCATCTGACCTTTTTGACCATTTATAGAGGAAATATTTATGACCCTACCAAATTTTCGATCCCGCATACCATTCCAAATTGGATGGGTCATATTGAAAACACCATTAAGATTAGTATCTATGACTTCTTTCCACTGACTAAAAGTAATTTTATGAAACATGGCATCGCTGGTTATACCTGCGTTGTTCACTAAAATATCGATAGTGCCCAGATCTTCTTCAACTTTTTTTATGCCCGTCACACAAGAATCATAATCAGAAACTGACCATTTATATGAAGAAATTCCTGTGTCACGGCTAAAGTTTTTTGCAGCTTCATCATCACCAAAGTATGTTGCAGCCACAGTATAGCCCTCATGCTGAAGAGCACTACTAATAGCGGCTCCAATGCCACGGGTACCGCCAGTAACCAATGCTATTCGTTTCATTTTAGTCCCTTCTATAAAAAATTAAAATCTCTCTAAACACATGGCAACACCCATTCCCCCACCAATACATAGTGTAGCAAGACCTTTTTTTGCATTTCTCCGCTGCATCTCAAATAATAGGGTATTCAAAATTCGACAACCAGAGGCACCTATGGGATGTCCAATTGCGATAGCGCCACCATTTACATTGACGATAGATGGATCCCAACCCATTTCCTTATTCACAGCACATGCCTGTGCAGCAAAAGCTTCATTAGATTCTATCAAATCCAAATCATTGACTTGCCAATTGGCTTTTTCTAGGGCTTTCTTAGAGGCATAAACCGGTCCAATACCCATTATGGAAGGATCAACCCCCACTGTTGCATAGGAAACAATACGAGCTAGAGGCTCTATACCTCTTCTCTCTGCTTCCTTAGCTGTCATCATCAACGCAGCTGCTGCCCCATCATTTATCCCAGACGCATTAGCTGCTGTTACGCTCCCTTCTCGGTCAAATGCTGGTTTAAGCTTTTGCATTGTATCCATTGTTGCTCCATGCCTGATATACTCATCTACATTGACAGTAATATCACCTTTCCGAGTGGAAATTTTAAATGGAACTATTTCGTTTTCAAATTTTCCTGCTTTTAAAGCAACTTCGGCTTTATTTTGGGAAGAAACAGCAAATTCATCCTGAGTATCCCGAGAAATTTGCCATTTTTTTGCAATATTTTCAGCTGTATTTCCCATATGATAACCATTAAAGGCGTCCCAAAGTCCGTCCTTGATCATAGAGTCCACAAAAGCCATATCACCCATTTTTTGACCTGAACGCATTAATGCCACATGAGGGCTTAACGACATACTTTCTTGACCACCAGCTATAACGATAGAAGCATCTTCCAGCTGGATATGTTGTGCAGCAATCGCAACAGCTCGCAATCCTGATCCACAAACTTGATTGATACCCCATGCAGCACTTTTAATTGGTAATCCTGCATTGATATGTGCTTGGCGTGCTGGGTTTTGACCCTGCCCAGCCGCTAAAACCTGGCCCATTATGGTTTCTGAAACCTCTGACTTATCAATGCCAGATCTTTCAACAACCTCCTTTAATACCGCAGAGCCCAAATCATGAGCAGGTGTATTGGTGAATGAACCACCAAAACTACCAACTGCTGTTCGAGCTGCGGATGCAATAACAATATTAGTCATAAATTAGTCCTCTTCATGTAAGCAATATAATTTGGGCAAAACTTACAAAATGATTCAAATAGTAATTTTATGTCTATCAAGACATAATTTATATAATTATATTGCGCAATACCTATTTTTTTAGACTTAAAATTTCTTATAGAGTCAATTTGCCAGATATTTATAACATTAATTTTCAAATAAATTCCTAAATAGATCTTTTTGTATTTTTGACATTTAATAATAATAGTAACTATAACATAAATATATTTTTAAAATGAAGTGCTAGAGAAGAATATTATGGAAGAAAGATGTCCATGGCCTGGTAATGATGCCTTATATATAAAGTATCACGATACAGAATGGGGTGTTCCAGAACATAATAGTAAAATGCTTTGGGAAAAACTAACTTTGGAGGGATTTCAAGCTGGCTTAAGTTGGATAACCATCCTTAAAAAACGAGAATCATTTAGAAAAGCATTTGATGATTTTCAACCTGAGATTGTTGCCACATATGATGAACAAAAAATTACTACTCTACTTCAGAATAAAGACATTATTAGGCATAGAGGAAAAATAGAAGCTACAGTCCAAAATGCAAAAATTTTTTTAGATATTGAAAAAGACCAAGGCTTTAATAATTTCTTATGGAAATACACAAACCATCAAACTCTTCAGTCAAGGGTGCAATCACAATCTGAAATTCCAAACTCAACTAACTTGTCTGAGCAAATATCCAAAGATCTCAAGAAGCTTGGATATCGCTACTGTGGTCCAACGATCGTTTACGCATTCATGGAAGCTGCTGGATTGGTCAATAACCATATGATAAACTGCCCACGTCACACAGAAGTACAAGTCAAGTAATCTTACAACCAATCAGGGAGGTTATCTCTACTAATAATATCTTGGATACTAGGACGAGCTCTAATCACTTCAAATTTATCTCCACTTACTAAAACTTCTGGAATTAGTGGTCTTGAATTATATTCTGATGCCATAACTGCACCATAAGCTCCAGCAGATCTAAACGCTAGTAATTCACCTGCTGCCATATTTGGTATTGCCCGTTGAATAGCAAAAGTATCACCTGTTTCACATACAGGCCCAACGATATCATAGCTTTCTAATTCGATGCTATTAGACGGTTTATTAACAGGCATTATATCGTGATAAGCGTCATATAACGCTGGCCGCAACAAATCATTCATTGCAGCATCAATTATTAGAAAATTTCTACCCTCACCTTCTTTCGGATAAATAACCGAACTAATCATCAAACCAGCATTACCCACTATCCAACGCCCTGGCTCAAACTCCAACTCACAATCCAACCCATTAAAGATTTTTTTAATTAAACTGCCGTAATCATCAGGTGACGGGATATTATTGTTAGAACTCTCATAAGATATTCCTAAACCACCGCCCAAATCTAACCTAAAAATATTATGCCCATCCGCCCTCAGTTCCTCAGTCAACTGACGTATCTTAGTGAAAGCATCTTTATATGGCGTTAAATCAGTTAATTGACTACCTATATGAACATCAATTCCAATAATACTTATTCCTTGTAGGGAGGCCGCAAAAGCATAGGTTTTCCTAGCATTAACAATTGGTATGCCAAATTTATTCTCTGATTTTCCCGTTGAAATTTTAGAGTGAGTCTTAGCATCAACATCTGGATTAATTCTTATAGTTACAGGAACTTCAACACCAAGTTCTGATGCTACTTTTGAAATTTCAATTAATTCGGGTTCGCTCTCAACATTAAATTGTCTTATCCCCCCTTTTATAGCCAAACTTATTTCGTCACGTGTTTTACCAACACCAGAAAACACAATACGGTCACTTGGAATACCAGCAGCTTTAGCCCGCAAATATTCCCCACCCGACACAACGTCCATTCCAGCACCTAAATTACCAAGAATTTTTAACACTGCTTGATTTGAATTAGCCTTCATTGCGTAACAAATGAGGTGTTTTGTGCCAGACATAGCATTTTTGAAATCTTTATAATTTTCCTCGATAGAAGATTGAGAGTATACATAAAACGGAGTGCCAACCGATAAAGCAATGTCACTAACCGCAACATCCTCGACATGGAGTTGGTCAACTTTATAATTAAAATTATCCATTAGACTCTTTCCAAAAGTTCTTATCAAAATCGATAACAGCTAAATTTAACCCACTTGTAAAACAATTTAAACCCAAGGCGCCATATGAGATTACGAAGTTTAATTTATTATTATTTTATAAAAGAAGGGATTAGTAAAAAAATTAATTTCGATTGTAGTTTTTGAAACTAAATCCAATACCTAATTGCTAATGTTTTTTATATTCGCTGGTCTGGTTGGATCCCCAGCAACACCACAGGATACCAACACGGTAAAGCAAACTATAAATGATAATTTAATCAATCTCATTTTGACATCCTCTTTTTCCAATTCACTATTTGTTTCTTTACTTCTTTTGGTGATGTTCCCCCGTAGCTATCGCGTGAATTAATCGAGTTTTTTATACTTAAGACTGAGTAAATATCTTTATTAATGAATTGATTAACTTCTTGCATCTCACCTAAACTAAGGTCGGTCAAATCACATCCGTTTCTTTCAGCTATCTTCACTATTTGACCAGTAATTTTATGGGCCTCACGAAAAGGTATGTTTATATTTTTAACCAACCAATCGGCTAAGTCTGTTGCTGTAGAAAATCCTTTTGATGCTGCCTTTTCTAAAATTTCTTTATTAGGAGTTAATTCACTCAACATTCCACTCATTGCCGCCAAAGATAACAATAGAGTATCAGCAGCATCAAATACTTGCTCTTTGTCTTCTTGCATGTCTTTTGAATAAGTAAGTGGCAAACCTTTCATAGTAGTCAAAAGTGAGATCAATGATCCATTGATACGAGAACCTTTTGCTCTGATTAGCTCAGCGGCATCTGGATTTTTCTTTTGAGGCATTATAGATGAGCCACTTGAGAATCTTTCTGAAATATTAACAAATCCAAATTGTGAAGACGACCAAATTACTAATTCCTCAGAAAACCTACTTAGATGTGTAGCACAAATCGCAGAGGTGGATAAAAATTCCAAAGCAAAATCTCTGTCAGAAGTGCTATCTAAAGAGTTTGATGTAGGTCGATCAAATCCAAGATTTTCAGACGTATAATAACGATCGATAGGGAAAGAGGTCCCTGCTAACGCAGCGGCACCTAAGGGGCATTCATTCATTCTTTTTCGCGCATCATGAAATCGTTCTAAATCACGTCCAAACATTTCAACATAAGCCATCATATGGTGGCCCCATGTTACTGGTTGAGCAACTTGTAAATGTGTAAAACCCGGCATTATTAAATCACCATAACGTTCGGCTTGATTAATAAACGCTTCAATAATTTCATGTAATTCTTTCACACATAAATCAATTTGTTGACGCACCCACATTCTGAAATCTAAAGCCACCTGATCATTTCTAGATCTGGCTGTATGAAGTTTGCCTGCCACATCACCTATGATTTCGCTAAGGCGAGCTTCGATATTCATATGAATATCTTCTAATGACTCTTTAAACTCAAACTCCCCAGATTCAATTTCAAGTAGTATTTTTGATAAACCCTCACAAATTAAATCAGCTTCTTTTTTTTCAATGATCCCCTGTTTAGCCAACATTATTGAATGGACGCGAGACCCTTCAATATCCTGTGCATAAAGGCGTTTATCAAAATTAATTGAAGCATTAATTCTCTCCATTAGAGCATCAGGGCCATCTACAAATCGGCCACCCCACATTACATTTGATTTTATTTTATCAGTCATGGTGTATCTTTACATAATAAGGTCTATCAAACCTCTTTAAACATTTAAATCACACAAACATATACTTTGACTTGAACTCAGGTGCAAATCAATTGACTCTAATTAACAGCTTGATCCCCTATTTTTTCAAAGTTGGATTAATAAATATTGCTAAAAGTTCAATTATCAAGAATTGTATATTAATAAAACTAGTGAATTTAATGCAAGCTATAGCTCAAACCATATCTTGCAAATAAGGAAAAAATTATGGTAAAACTAAAACCGATTGTTAGTTACCCCAATCCAGATCTTGACGTTACTCATGATAATAAGGCTAGGTGGAATCAACCACAAACTAGAAGACACGGATACCATAATTTATATAGAATTCCCCGTTACTCAGTATCTTTCAGAGCTGCTGAAATACTACATCTTGATACCAATATCGATGCCAGTATTGGAAGTCGTCCTGATGTAAAAAAACTTATTGAAACTGAACATTTCTCAGGGATGGTTGTATTAAAAAATCAGGAATTAATGTTCGAAGCCTACGCTGATGATTTTCATCATACTCATCCACATACAATTATGTCGATCAGTAAAATGACGCTTAACTTAATTTGTGGTGAGTTAATAGCTAATGGAATCCTAGATCCACAAAAGCAAATAAAAGATTACATTCCAGAAATAGGGACAGGTTACGCCGACGCTACAGTGCAGCAAGTATTAAACATGGATTTAGCTAACAACTACACAGAAGATTATAGCGATCCTTTCGCAAGTAGCTTTATACATGAAACAACTCTTGGCTGGCGCTTGCCCTCAGATCAAATTCCTGAAGTAACCCAAAAAGAATTTTTATGCTCAATACAGCAAGTTGGAGGTTCTCTAGAAAACAAGACCGGATATGCAGATTATAAATCTGCTAATACAGATGTATTAGCTTGGGTAGCAGAGCGGATTAGTAAACGTAGCTTACGGGATTGGATGATTAGCATCGTTGAAGCTATCGGAATTGAGGGGAATTGGCACATGCACACAGATAGAGAAGGGTTTCCTGTTGTGGATGGCGGTGTAAACCTTTGCGCCAGAGACTTAGCGCGGTTTGGGCAGCTTTTTTGCAGATATGGGATGGGAGTAAATGGGAAACAAATAGGAAATAAAGAATACATTGAAAACACAAGAAAAAAACTCGGTCCAAAAAACCTACCCCCAAAAGATTTCTATAATTACTCCAATCAAACAATGACTGACGGTGTTTGGTTGGGACATGGTGGTTATGGGGGTCAATTTATGCTGGCTAATTTGGATACAGGTGTTTCCGTATCTTTCTTTTCAGTGCTGCAGAACAAAGATGCGCTTGATTTAGATTATTCTGTTGAGGTTGTAAAAATGATGGAAAAAATTGCTAAATACTACTAATTTTTTTGCTTGAAATATTCAAAAGAAAAAATTGCTAAAATTACCAAAAAAAACCCAAACCACTGAACAGGAGAGAAGAATTGATTAAAGAGTAAAAATGCAATGATCGCTGCAAAAACAGGGTCAATTGAAGTTAGCATCGATGCCCTGGTGGCACCAATTCGCTGCATTCCAGCAAAGAAAAAGGCCCATGCACCAATATGAAAAACGCCATTTACAGCCATCGCAGCCCAGCCCAACTTACTTTGGGGAAAAGCATTCTCATTAAGAAAGGGAAGCAATATAAGCAAAAATATTAATCCCCAAAAATTCAAATAAAATGTCGTTGTTATTGGGCCAATAGAATTGATCAACCTAACAGAACAAAATGTCACACTAACTGCGGAAATCATAGCAAAAATACTTAGGGAAATCCCAATTATGCTTATTTTAGCACCACCATTAAATACTAATAAGCAGAGGCCTAAAAGTACAAAGCCAATACAAGACCATTGCTTTATATTAACAAGCTCTAATCGCCTGAAATGGGATATTATTGCAATAACAAGTGGATATAAACAAACAATTAGGATCGATAAACTTACGTCAATATATATAATAGCAAGGTATAATGCTCCAATCATCGTTAAAGCCAATAAACCCGTAATGATAGATAACATTATTAGTGCTTTTGGTAAAAAAAATGATGAACGCGTTATCACCACTAAAAATGTAAGCAAAACAATACCTATAAGGCCCCTGGCAAATAAGAGGGTCATCATTCCCACACCATCAGAAAAAGCAAATTTGGCAGAATTAGGCAAAATAGCAACACTCAATGAAGCTAATAGAATAAGAAAGATTCCTTGTAATTCACTATTGGCGTTGAATTTCATTTTGACCCCAAGAAAACTTCTCTCAAAACGCTTATGTGAATTCAGAGCATTGTAAAGCCCATAGCAAGACAAAAATATAACTTTATTTACAAAAAAATATATTTGTGAAAAAATCTTGAAGATCTGCTTGCTATCAAGGTATTAAAGAACTCTACTATCGTAAAATTTCAGGAGCTAATAAATGACAGACGCACAATTAGTTTGTAAAAATGTTTGGAAGATTTTTGGACCCAACCCACAACGTATTCTAAAAAATCATGACCAATCAAAAACTCGAGCAGAAATACAAACTGAAACTGGTCATGTTATAGCTGTAAAAGATGTCTCATTTGAAGTTAAAAAGGGCGAGTGCTTTGTTGTGATGGGATTGTCTGGTTCAGGGAAATCAACACTGGTTAGATGTATCTCAAGGTTGATCGAGCCTACTGATGGGCAAGTTTTCATTGATGGTGAAAATGTCACAGATATGGCAAAGAAAGAATTACGCGATTTACGGCGTTACAAAACTGCAATGGTATTTCAACATTTTGGCTTATTTCCTCACCGAAAAGTAATAGATAATATCTCTTATGGGTTAGATATTAGAGGCGTTGGCAAATTAGATCGTACTGATAAAGCTATGGAGATCCTAAACCTTGTCGGCCTTGAGGGTTGGGATCAAATGTATCCAAGGGAGCTTTCTGGAGGAATGCAACAACGTGTTGGATTGGCGAGAGCATTGGCGGTGGACCCAGAAATATTAATTTTTGATGAACCTTTTTCAGCACTAGACCCTTTGATTAGACGGGAGATGCAAGACGAACTTCTCGAACTACAAAGCAAACTACAAAAAACACTTGTCTTTATTACGCATGATTTCTTAGAGGCAATTAAAATGGGTGATAATATTGCTATCATGAAAGATGGTCAAATAAGCCAAGTTGGCACCCCAGAAGAGATTGTTGCTAACCCCGTAGACAAATATGTAAGAGATTTCACCGAAGATGTTCCTAGGTATAAAGTATTGTCTGCAGGAAAAGTGATGCGGAAAACTAAACAAATCTCAATCCCAGAAGGTTTTAACCCCATTTTAAATACGACAAAAATTGAGGGCCTCATTGACATTTGTGCAGATACTGATCTTGCTCTACCAGTTACTTGTTGTGATACGGGGCAGATTCTTGGGGAAATTGATCGCTCTATAATTATGAAATCGATGAAAACTGGCGGTTAATGCATTGAATAATAAACATCTAGTAAAAGCGACATAAATTTAGACTTTTATGGGTAAAGGAAAAAGCCCTCGATAATAATAATTGAGAATTAAATGCAACCATCAGCTAGGAGAAAGTCATGTTAAGCCAAGACAAATCTCTCAATTCATATCCTAAACCATTATCTGAATTACCTGAAGAATCATTTACCCTTCCATCATATATGTACACGGATCCAGATATATTTGAGCTGGAGAAAGAAAAAATATTTTATAAGACTTGGCAGTACGCCGCACATAAAAGTTTGTTTTCAAAGCCTGGCGACTATCAAACCTTAAGAATTTGTGACCAGCATATTTTTGTTATTATGGGTGATGACTCTAAATTACGGGCTTTCTATAATGTCTGTCAACATCGGGCACATGAGCTACTGCCAGAAGGATCTGGAAATGTTGCACGAGCTATTGTCTGTCCTTATCATGCATGGGCTTTTGAAAAATCTGGTGAATTGAGAGGCGCTCCTCGGTCCGAAAACAGACCAAGCTTTAACAAAAAAGATTTTTCTCTAAAATCAGTGAAATTGGAGATGTTTTTAGATAGCGCTTTTGTCAACCTAGATCCTAATGCCCCTCCACTTTCAGAAATTGCAGGGGACCTTGAGCAGGATATCAGAGCACGCGCTCCATTTGTTAATGAACTGGACACATCACAATCAAGATTTATTGCAGATGATATTGGATTGACCAATATCAATGCAGGCTGGAAAGTAGTCGTGGATAATTATGTTGAATGTTACCACTGTGAACATGCACACAAAGATTTTTGCGATATAATCTCTATGGATACATATAAACACGATGCTTTTGGCCTGTGGGCAAGGCAATTGGGTGAAGATATAAAAGATGATAATACTGCATATAAATTAGAACCAAATGCTCCATTTAAAAAATCTGCATTTTGGTTCTTATGGCCCAATACAACTATAAATATTTTGCCAGGGGCAGAAGTTTTAAATTTTGCAATAGTAAGACCAACAGCAATAGATAAATGTTTATTTGAGGGACATTCAATATCAACATCTGGGAAGTTCCATAAAGGACGCCAAGATTATACAGCAAATGTTTTAGTGCCAGAAGATACAGCCCTATGTGAAAGCGTTCAGCGCGGTTTGAAATCCAAAGGGTATGATCAAGGTCCTCTAATCGTTGATCCAAGTAGATCTGGCAGGAGTGAGCATGCACTTCATCACTTCCATCGTTTAGTACAAAAAGCCATGAAATGACCAAAGATACAAAAGACGTAGCTATAATAACTGGTGGACTAACCGGAATTGGTCTTGAATGTGCAAAAGCATTAAAAAAAATGGGGCATAAAATCGTAATTGGGTCACGAAGATGTGAAGAGCCTGAAGCTGAGGTAGCTAAAAAAATATTAGGTGATGGGAGTTATTTTTTTTACTTGAACGTTGGCGATGAAAAATCCGTAAAAGAATTCACATCCAAAGTTAAGGAAACAATTGGAGATCCTGTTATTTTAGTAAACGCTGCTGGAATATACAAAGAAGCCCAAATTAAAGACGACAATACTCAACATTGGCATGATCAATTAGATGTTAATTTGACTGGACCATTTCTAATGACCAAAGAGCTAATGCCAGGGATGATCAGAAAAAAATTTGGAAGAATTGTAAATATTGCATCAACTGCTGGTAAAGTTGGTGCAGCAGGATATGCAGGGTACTGCGCATCAAAAGCTGGACTCATAGGATTAAGTAAAGTCACAGCACTTGAAGGAGCGCCATACAATATTTCTTGCATATCTGTAAGTCCTACTTGGGTTGAGACCCCAATGATGGATAGTGCTGCCCTTCGATATTCAAAAGAAAACGGTACAAGTCAAAATAAAGCCAAAGATGATCTAAAAAAAA
>Ga0209091_10002592_pt1 | contig 15153 bp, 14 predicted proteins | sample ArcticOcean_MG_C_6_FD_187438 | JGI IMG/M metagenome (GOLD analysis project Ga0209091, IMG submission 187438) | Marine microbial communities from western Arctic Ocean - ArcticOcean_MG_CB8_128 (SPAdes) (version 2) | ecosystem: Environmental > Aquatic > Marine > Oceanic | place: Arctic Ocean...
GTAATTCGTATGAATCCCACGACCTTCACCACGCTGAGCCTGATATAATCTGTTGAATCTATCTACCAATCTATTCGAAGCTAGGTCTGAACCTGCCTGTATCTTATTGATGTCTACAACCTTAAGACCTTTATCAGCCCTTTGGATGATTGTTGAGGTAGAGAATAATGTTCTTAACCTACCAAAAAATGACTTATCATTCATTTAACTTTCCTCTATAGCAGCCATGTAAGATCTTCATCCTTTCCGGCGATATTTTGTTTCCAAGCATTAACACCAGGACCTGTGGCATTACTGTAGAATCCAGTTCTACCTATATGGTCCATAGCACTTCTATTTAATTCAAGGCCTTCATTTCTAAGCTTCAATGCAGAATCTCTAACGAATAGACCAATGGCGAATGCCATTACAAGATCATCATTATATCCACGTTGAGCTTCTGGTCTTGAACCGTTCCAAATAAAAACGAATAACTCTTCTAATAGTCTAGAAGATCTTACTGTACAAGCTTTTTCTCTAAAATAAATATCAAGTTTCGATATTAGGAGTGGTCTAGTTCTAGATGTTGTTGAAAAGCCAGGGGTCATTTGAGATCGATCTTTTAGATCATATCCTTTAGACAATTGGGTTGCTGCATCAACCACTCCCTCGTGTTTATAAGTGTAGTATAAATTTTTATAACCTCTATCAATTGATGGCTGTAGTGCTGCCCATCCGACATTATCATTCTCCACGATCAGTAGGGCTTCATTATATTCAGTGGCAACATTAACTAACATGTTTCCAAATTCTTTTGTTCCTATTTGGGCTTTATATTCTGCCACCTGAGTTACGTTCTCTACATCCATAACATGGAAAGTTGAAAAGTCACTTCCGTCACCACGTGCAACGTCCGCTACAACTATATAGCTTCTGGTGTAGTCCGGCCTTTCCCATATTTGGAATTCTCCAGCCACGCCTCGTGTTTCAATAGGAGGCAAAGCCATATTTTCTTTGTACCACTCTAGCAACTCTCCAGATATTACAGAATTACCAGATGTGATAAAGTCACAGTCACACTCTTGAGCAGCATGTTTAGCACCAAGAAGGTCGTCCTGCTCATCTCTCCAAGGTTGATGCCTTTCAGGATGTACAGACCAGTGAAGTCTTATGGTGTTAAATTTATTATTGGGCTCTTCGGCCTTTACCCAGGTTTTGTGGAAAAAGTTACCAGTTCCATTTGGGGTTGATAGGATAATAGCCTTACCACCTGTTGCTAGTGTTTGTTGAGATGATGCCCAAATATCGTCGATCTTATCAATGAAGGCGGCTTCGTCCATTACCAATAGAGATAGGGCCTCCGATCTACCAGCATCACCAGCAGCAGACACAGCTTTTATTTGTGACCCATTTTCAAATCTCAAGGATAGTTTATTATCTTCCGATGCTGCATTCTTTAACCATGAAGGTAGGTAGTGATGCATAACCCTAACTTTAGTAACCAGGTTTTTAGCAACCTCTTGCTTTGTAGCAATAACTAATGTGTTGAAATCCTCATTGAATGTCATAGCCCAAAGGGCATAACCAGCTGTTAGTGTTGATATGCCTAACTGTCTAGATTTCAGAATGATATTGTAGTCGTGGTCCTTAAATTCGGTTAATGATCGCTCCTGGAATGGGAAAAGGTTGAATAGGATCTTACCCTTTGTCGGATGCTGGATATAGCAATACTTCCTCATGAAGTGTACTGGATCCTTTGCACACAACTTGTACTCGTCTGCAATGATTTGTTTTATTGTTTTCTTTGACATATCCTATATATAAATATATACTTACTCTGGTAAAGTGTATCCTATTACGTGGATAAGTCCTATGGTTCCGAGGACCCCTATCACTACACCAAAGGGTCTTTTATCATACCACTTGTCAACTTGATTTAGTCTATCATCATATAGTTGAATTTGGCTTTCCAATAGTACAATTTGTTCCTGTTTATATGCAAGAACTAAGCTATCCTGCTTAATGATTGTTTCAAAAAGTCTAACCTCTGTTTCAAGGCTGAGGATTATTAAGTTGTTTATAGAATCCTGCTCAACTAAAGTGTCTATAGCCTCAATAATGCCATCAAGTTCAACTTGTGGTACCTGGATTGTGTCTTGAGCAAATGCACCAATAGACAACATGGCTATTAGTATAGATAATATTATCCTCATTTCTTTTTAGTTTTATATTTGGCCTTGAAATTTTTAGCTGTAGCTTTGGCCTTTGTGGTTGGTTTCTTTTTTGCTTTTGCTTTTGAAGTTTTAGCTTTCACTACCAGGATCTTATCCTTGGTGGCTTTAATTTCAGCTTCAAGTTTTGATGTCTTGGTCTTGTTGACTTTGATCGCCTCATTATTTTTTTTAACATCATTATTGAATTTCTTTTTAGCAGCAGTTTTTTTACCACTTGCAAAGAAAAATGCAATCACAGCAGCTATTGAAGCTCCTATAATCAATACAAACTTAAATACTTTTTTCATGACTCATTCCTTTATATAGTTTTTTTAATTTTTTCAACCTGATGGTCAAATTCTTGTTTTAATAGTTTTTTAGATTTTCCACCAGACCAATCTTCAACATCTCCAGCTTCAGTAATATAAGATTCGCTATCCATTGTAGAAAGCCAATCATAATATTCTGCTGTCTTGTCTTTTAACCATGCTTCATTATCAGACTTTGACAATTCTTTTGCAAACTCTTCGAATTTACCAGCGGCTCTTAATCCATTCTCAAATTTTATGACACAATTAAAGCACATGCCAAATCTTTTATACATTGCTTTGTAAGCGTGATGTTGCATTCTAGGGTCTCCACACTTCGGACACTCTGCAGGGACCCTGAGTGTTTCTCTAGCCAGATCTAGCTTAGATACCGTTTGACGAATGCCATTTTTTATAGTCCAAGTTTTACCCTTGGTTTCCCAAGTGTCGCCTTCAGATCTAACGATCCTACTTTTGCCATATCCAGTTGAAATTTTAGTCTTGTCTGAAGTATTCCCTGAGACAAGGTTCCTCATTCTTTGTATTCCTTTCTTATCCATTATAACTCTTTACTTTTTTTAATCCACTTAAGTGCTTCTTTGTTTTCTACAGGTTTTTTTAAAAACTTCATGACTGCAGATTTAGTTCCTGTAGGCAGCTTCTCTATCATATTGCCATCTGCTTCTACTTTTATGAAGTTTGATCCAAAACCACTTTGAAATGTCTCTAGGTTGTCGTGGACTTTTTGCCAGACTCTTTCTACTACCTTATCAAGCAGTTTTCGTTCAGGCCTATTTGCATTTCGCTCTAAAGCTGTTTCTAGAGTTGTATTGACATAGACCATATATGTGTCATAGCCCAAAGCCTCGATACTTGCCTTTTTTCCAAAAAGAGCATTTGACGATGCACCGGTACCGTCAATTATGATTCCAAGTTTACCATCCAGATAATTTTGTAATTGCTTCTTAGCAATCTTAACAGCCTTGCCCATGAGCTTGCCATCAAGACTTCTTTCATCATCTGTCATATCATCAGAATTTGCAGGGATCTTGTGCTTCTTTTTTAGGTACTCGAGGGATTGATCTAGATTAACAACCTTAAGCCCTGTTGATGTTAAACTTTTTATTTGTTTGGAAGATGGGTCATTGAACAACTTATCAATTACAGTGGATTTCCCAGAACCAGGACCACCTGCTAAGAATATAGCTTTGAATATGTATTTATCATTAACCCCTTCTTTAAGAGGATCTTTATTCACTTTGTTGGGTTCGTCAATTTTTTCACCATCAGGAGATTTACTAGGGATCTGATCTTTGAACGATAAGAATTCAATTCCGAGTTTGTCTGCAATTTGCTTTATGTGTTTTTTCCATAGAGAAAATGCTTTAGATGCCTTATAATCCTTGGGATTTGTAGGTGTAGTTTTTCCTGCTACTCCTGCTGGGAAATATGAAACCGAGGTTGATGAATATGGGTCTTTGAATTTTGTAAAGTCCCCGTCGTCCATTATGTAGTCTACAACTTTCATACCTAGTTTTTTTGCCATGGCATTGGCTTCAGCTTTATAGTGTGGTAAGCTATTATAATATGCTGTAGGTCCATCATCAACGTCGCCACCTGTCAAATTTGTTGAATTACTTTCAACTATAAACGCATCCAACTCTTCTTGAGATATTGTTTCAAGTAGAGTAGCGTATGCTATTTCCTCGCCTAGAGTTGGTTGTTTATTAATTGACTTCATGAGTTAGCTCCTTAGTATATAAATATCTAATACCACCCAATTAAGTTTTCAATATTTGCGGTTGCTATACCTGACACTTTACCTATGTTTGCTGTCGCGACTCCCATTACATCATTTGCATATCCAGAAGAACCTGCTGTATATAGTATATATGGATCACTACCTGTTCCGGAGAATTCTGAATAAGTTATTCCCGTGGATAGTTTAATTCTAGATCCTAGAGCTGAGTTTAGGTAGTCATTTGTATAGTCCATAAAACAGATTATAACACTATTATTATTTTGCATATCTGATTTCAGAGCAGATGTTGCACCCATATTGTTATACTGAGATGTAGACCACGCTGTCGTTAAGAATGGGCCATTTGATGAGTATATTGTTGCATTACCTGCTAGACTTGAACCCGTTGTAAACCCTACAATATTATTATAATCAGTGGCAGCTAAAGCCGTGCCGCCGTTGCCACCGAATGCATCACTCTTCACGGCTATTACACTTGCTGCATTTACGCTATATCCATGCACATATAGTTTAGCAGCAGACACGGCTCCGGTTATTCCAGATGTGTCGAAGTGCATAAACGTTCTAGTGATTGAGTAAATGTCACCTTTTTTTCCTTTAATCCTGCCAACTGAAATACCCTCATCATTTTGAGTAAGGTTGGTGTTAACCTTACTTCCTGTGGTTCCATCCCGAGACTGACCCCACGTGAAGCCGCTCGGTGATACAACCACTCCGTCTAAATCAGCGTATAAAGTTGCCATTATGCAATCTCCACCCAAGTATTATCTGGATTAAAGTAAATCGAGTCATTGATGTTATGTATACTATAACCTATAATTCTAACGATATGACCTTGAGTTGAAGGAGCTGTGATCGTTGCATTTCCATTTAATGCTCTTAAGTATACTTTCATACCATGATCTTCTGTGCCACCTATATCACCGATTAGTGTAACAAATCCTCGTAATAGCATACCATTTGTTGTTGAATTACCTCCTAAGGCTACTGCTAACATTCCGGTGCCATCTAGTACTGTATCAGCGTTAGCTGGAGTCCATCCTGCTGAGGCATTCAGGTAATATATACCACCTGCGCTTGTGCTTGTGCTACCAAAATACCATACATCTCCACCTGTATGATTTCCAGCATCTGTTCCTGGAGGAGCAAATACGCGGGTTGGTACAGTTATTGTGGTGGAGGTTAGGGCACCTGTGTCTAGAGTGCTTGTGCCATTATCAATATTACCAAACCCAGACGCTATTGTTCCGTCTGCCAAAGCACCTACTTCGGTAATATTTAAAGCGTTTACAGTAGCTGTGGTTTCATCACCGGTGTTTGTTCCCGATTGATTTTGGAGTTTAGCTTCGGCAATTACGTCACCGCTCCATGTACCTGTGCCAATAGTTCCTACGGTTACTATTCCAGAACCTCCAGCTATAGGGGAATATAATGTGTTTATATTTGCACCACTATCAAAATAGTCTGCGGCGTAAACATTAGCACTTGAACTTATATTGCCCGATGCTGTTATATCAGAATTGGTGTTTATATTTCCATCTACATCAAGTTTTGCAGTTGGATTAAGTATTCCTATACCTACTCTATCAGTACTGGCATCTGTACGGAATAAATATGGATCTGTTTCTCCTTCTATATAAAAATCAACGTTATTAGCGTCATCATTAATTCTAACTGAACCGAACTGTATATTTATTTGTTTTCTGGCTCCTGAATATAAATCAATGACGTTTGATGCTCCTCCTAACTCTATGTAAGTATCAGTTTCAGTAGGTGTAGTTCCGTCATAAATCTTTTTATGATATGCATTGTCTGATATTATATTACCACTTGCACTTATGTTACCTGAGGCTGTTATGTCGCCTGTGAACGTCGGAGAAGCAATAGTAGCTTTTAGATTTAATGCATCTTGTAGCCCATCAGTAAATGCAATTGTTAAATCCCCATCACCTATGCTAGATTGTCCTCCAATATCACTTAGAACTTGCCCATATGATCTACCTTCAATAACTGTACCATTAACTCTTAAAAAGTCATTATCAGCAATGCTGGCACTTGCTCTAAACACGTTTGTATCGGCAATTCCAAAAGTTAAAGCAGATTGATAAATTGACGAAATGTTTGTGCCATTATCAAAATAGTCTGCTGCGTATACATTACCACTTGAGCTTATATCGCCTGATGCTGTTATGTCGCCTGTGAACGTATGAGCATCTCCGGCTGAGTCTCCAAATGCTGTAGATCCCGAACTGAATGATGTTGTCATATGGGTTACCGATGACGAGATCACATATGTCTCTGCAGTTATTTTATCAAATCTAAAATCACTGAGTACGCTTGATCCAGATCCATAATATAGTTTTCCAGAATCGATATTGATTGCTAGTTCGCCTACTGCTAGGCTTCCTTGTGAGGGGACTGCTGATCCTGTTCCTCTTTTTAGTTGTATTGTGTTTGCCATTAGAACGTTCCTCCGTCAATGTTATTAAAGAATAAGTCGCCACTTGCACTTATGTTTCCTGATGCCGTTATATTACCTTGAATTGTAATGGTATTATTGTTGAATAAGGTCCCGCTTTGGCCTATTGAAAGTTTTTGGCCGTCGCCACCGCCGCCGTCAACATAAAATTCTATTCTATCACCAGCTCCAGGATTGTGAATATATGTATTAGGATTTCCTTGGGGATCTGCTCCATCAAGATAAAATTTGCCTCCTTCATCTATAACAATAGTATTTGCTGTTATTGTCCCACTAGAACTTATATTGCCGGATGCTGTTATAGCTCCTGTAAATGAAGGACTTGCTATCGGAGCCTTAGCGTCAATATTTGTTTGTAAAGTAGAACCAGAAGCATTTAGCTGGACTATTGTTGAGTAAGATGATAAGTCTTGATCTCCAGTATTCGACCCAGTTAAATTAGATCCTATAATCATTCCACTTGAACTTATATCTCCTGAGGCTGTTGTCGATCCTGAAACTATTAAGTTAGATAGCACATCTGTTGATGTTGGATTAAATCTAAGACCCGAAGTCGAATTGGAAAGGTTAACGATATCCCCTGCTTGAATAGTTCCACTAGCTGTAATATCTCCTACTAAAGATATGCTGCCTGATAGGGTTATTCCTCCATACAGAGCTTCTAATGTTATTACTTCCATTCGAGCATTTAATAATTGCCCATCAAATGTAAGACCCTCGTCTGATACGAATCTTTTGGTCTGGACCCCATTGTTAAGGTAGTCCTGATATCTTAGAATTCCATGATTATAAGGTGTAGCACCATTACCATTTTCTACAAGCCCATGCCAAGCAGGAGTTACTATGCTGCTAGCACTTATACCTGATGCTGTTATATCCCCATTAACATAAATGTGGTCATTATAGACCTGGAAACTATCTGATCCACTTACTTCAAACGAAATATTATCCCCATCTACAAATATTTTAGTAGTATCATTTGCAGGGAAATTTACAATAGAGGTATCTATCTCACTAAATGAAACTAGAGATCCTGTACCATCCCGAAGCCTACCATTGTCGGTTTGCAACACCCTTTGAAAGGTGTCTTGTATATTACTTCCACTTAGGTTTGGTAATGCCATTACTTACGCTTTTCTAAAACTTTTAGGACTTTGTTTATTACAGGAGACTTTTGAGCAGTCTCTATGGTGTTCTCATTTATATATGTTGCTACGATATTATTTAATTCGTTGCGCTTAATAACAAGATTGGCCATTGTGATGTCCTCTTGGATCAAAAGCCTAACCAGGTTTAATACGTGTTGCTTTTCACTAACCGTAGGCTTTTGGGATAGGATTTCAACTTGAGATTTAGATTCAAGAACCTTTCGCGATCCTTGGGATTTCACTTCAACAGTTACCTTTTTAGACGTTTCTACTTCGAAGGTTGATTCCCATGGAACAAAGTATGTGTCCTCGGCAATCACTTCTAAACGGATGTTTCCGCTTGATCGATCCTCTAGTAAACCCTTCAGCCTTTTAACAGGGATTTCGACTTCACCACCTGATGATATTGTTCCTTTAAACATCAGATCAAAATCTTCTGATTCGACTATAAGTCTTGCTTGGGACTTTTTGAGTGAAGCACCTTCTAGCTTTATTTTAGCTGAAAACTTTTCTATTTTGTCAGTGTATAATGTGTACATGTCTTTTTAATTCCTCTGCTATTAATTCTATTTCTTTTGTATGATGAGTTATATTTTTAACTTCTTTTTTCTCATCATAAATCTTAATTCCATTCCTATGCATGATCAAGCGGATAAGCTTTTTCTTTTTGTCGTCCTTTAACTTATGAAGCTCTGTGTCATCGACATAGCCACCATTAGTTACAGAATCAACAATATCTGCTATTTCAGCCAAGTTCCATAAATGAGGGTTTAAGTCCCATTTAAAATTAGCTTTGTTCCATTTAATCTTATTTGCCATATATAAATATCACCTAAAAGGTTCCTCCATCAAATCCAGCTACGTAAAGGTATCCACTGGAACTTATTATGCCTGAAGATGTTACGTCACCTGTTATATTCATAGATCCTGTGATTTTTGTTTTTCCCTGTATAACTTTTTTAGTCCCAACAGGTACAAAGTCAAATGATGATTGTGGGTTTTTTGTATTAACTCCGATTTCACCTGATGCAGATACATAGAAAGCTATGCGATCTGCTGATGCTCCTGATATGGATTCAGAGGGAACTCTCAGTTGGAAGCTTTTTCCATCGTCGGGATCAATTTCCCATTTTGCTACTAGTTGTGAGCTGGAATAGTCTCCTGTTGCAGAAGATGAGCCACTGAAAAATTGAATTGATTGATTTTCTCCTAGTTTTATACTCATTTGAGTTTCTCCAATTCTAATATTCTAGATTTAAGATCTTCTATGGTTTTATTTTGATCTTGAATTGCTTTTACTATGAGGGGGGATAGCCCTGCATAGTTCATGGTGTATGGCTCCTCAGGTTTAGAGGGCTTTGAAATAACTCCAGGATATACTTCCTCTACTTGTTGTGCAATGAATCCTGTGCTCGATCTCCCAGAGGATTTCCACTTAAAATCAACTACCTCGAGATTTAGAAGTTCCGATATGCCATATTCAGCAGGAATTATATCTCGCTTTAATCTGCGATCGGACACGTTGTTTAATGCAATCTGCGAACTCCCATCTCCAGTTACTTTTCCCAGCAAGTCTCCATTCCCATCTTCGAACTTAATAAATGTATTATCAGTAGTCACGTCAGCTTTGAGGTCTGGGCCGCAAGATATAATGATGCCATCTGAGGTTTCATTGTTTTTGCTTGTATTGTGAAACTTAGCTACGAAGCCAGATACATCCTTACTCACCGTTAAGTCACCACCAACTTCTAAGTCGCCGTGGGTGTAAGCTGTGCTGCTACCATATCCCCAGGATATTACAGGATGAGCTTCTCCATTATTTGTTCTATATAGGCTAACACGATCTGTCACGCAATTACCTACCTCGTTAGTGTAGCTATCGCTACCTTTATATAGTATTCCTCCTCCATAAGAAGCGTCTTGTCCTGCATACAAAACGCCATCACCTTGGTATCTTCCATAGACGGCAATTAAAGCCGAGCTACTTCCTGCACTGTCGTTACCCATTACGTATAATTCCCCGGAGATGTCAGCAGTTTCAAAATTCAGAGGTCTTGTATTGTCTGCCGTGGGATTTATATGATATTCACCAATTGTGACTGCACCATTATTATGGATTGTCATAGCGGGGTTTGGCATGTTGGGGGTATTCGGGACGGCAAGAGGTCCTATCTCTAACTTTTTATCATCATGAAATCCAATTAGGGTAGTGTCCCCGGAGTTTGCTACACCAAGGGTTAAGAAGTGATCCGAGGTTTGCTCGATTATGATTAGGGGATGGGATTGCGACACATGTATTTCAGCTAGCAATGTAGTGTTATTACCTACACCAAGGTCGCCAGTTACTTTTATGTCTGATCTGATGTTGGTGGTTGCCAGATGGGCATTGTCAGTTCCCCTCAAGATCACAGCCTTGTCGTCAATTTTTGCAAAGACATATGCTTCGCCGTTTGTTAAAGGGATATCTGCCATTATGTTTTACTCATATTTCCTATTCCGCCTGCAATGGCCTCATTTTTAAATTCTACACCGGAGATGTTGATTATCACAGTAGCCTCCATTTTTACGCCTGCTGCTTCTAGTGGTAATATGATATCTGAGATCGGTTTTACTGTTGAAGCTGCGGTATTGTATGGTGCTACATTTAATTGCATGTTCATTGTTACCTCGCCACCTTCACTACCATCAAATACTAATTTTACATCGGTAGAGCCATCATCCTTGAAATAATTAGCTTTGTTACCACTAGTAACAGTTACAATTTTTTCGGCAAAGTTAGAAGCAGCCACCAAGCCATTATGATTGACTGTAAAACCACTAGAGCTTATTGCATAATCATTACTACCCGATGCAGCAATTTCAAATCCTCCTGTAGATAATTTGGTGGCACCTATACTCCATCCACCAATCTCACCAGCAGATGCGGAGATTGCTCCTTTCAAATAAACATTGTCTGTGTATAATCCAGTTTGTCCTGATAGGTCTCCGAATGTTGTCGAACTTGCTAGGCTACCTAAATCCCCTAACATCACTTTGGTTTCTAGATCGCCGATACCAGAACCTGTTCGCACTGCCATTTGAATATATGGAGTGTCATCTCCTGACGATCCATTCAACATTATAAACCCAGACCCAGAAGCTCCTTTTGAAACAATCACTTGTCCAGAGGACATAGTTGGTATTGCTCCACTTCGGGAAACCATCAATTGTCCTGCAGCTACCGATTCAACCTTAAATGTTTCTTCTGTAAAGCCTGTTGAGGAAGTTGCTTTTGCAACTAGATATTCCCCGGCAACAAATCCAGCCGAGCTTGCTACAGAAAAAGTGGTAGCTCCTGAAAGTATGTCAGATCCAGATATCGTAGTGGCGTTTGCAATAATTACTGCACCACCAACTGCACTGATAGTATCCTTTTCAAATACTGCTGTTGATAGGGTGCCTCTGATTCTAGCCTCTTCGAATTCTGCTATGCCATCAGATCCGATTTTCCACCCATGGCCGGTTCCAAATAGTGATGATTGGAAATCTGTGGTTTGAATAGTTCCTGATGAACTTAAAATTATATTATCAGCGGTTAACTTTTCACTATCAATGGCCCACCCTGCTATTTCGTTTGTGCTACCCAAACGAAATATTGAATTATTTCCTACCTTGCCATTTATTCCCCAGTTTAATGCGTGGCTAAATATTGATATCTCATTCTGTCCGGGAGATGATGGGCCATAAATATTTATTTCAGGGTTGGTATTTCCTAATAGCTCTATTCGTGTTGTTCCATCAACTTCTCCATTGGATGAAGCTTTTAAGGCCGAACCTGATATATGCCAACCTCCGATATTTCCGGTGTTTGCCGTAATGTTCCCGGACATAACTACATTGCCACCGGTTAAGTGGAAATTAGAAGATGATATTTCTATAGCACCACTAGAGCCAGAAATGAATTGTGATGTGGGAGTTCCAACGTAGAACTTTTTTGCCCGGATATCAAGATCTCCACCACCTGCAGTTGTGAACTTCAGATATGACTCTGATGTGTCCATTAGCTCCATTCCTAATCCGGAATACTCTTGGCCACTTACAGTTGTGGAACCACTCCAGAACATCCATCCTTTAGTACCTGTGCCATCGGAAGCCGAATTGGATCCTTTATAATCTATTGTTCTTATATTAGCCATTTAACTAGAACTCACTCCGTCAAATATTATACCATTGCCTACGATCAAGGATCCTTCTATAGTATTATTAGTTCCGGTTATAGCAGTATTGCTACCAGTCCAACTTACATTATATTTATATTCTGTATGGACCTTATTACCAATATTATCATACAACTCAAACTTGAAATCCATAACGTCGTTCTGTTGCGTAGTCACTCCTGCGTGGAATTCTATGACTGTGTGGTTTGGGGTCCAACCTGTTTGTTTGGCAGCTCTTATGGATACGTCAGAGATATACCATCTTCCAGATTCTATTTGAAATACTACTGCAGCAGATCCAGATCTGAAGGTTTCAAAATCAAAACTTAGGTATGCAGGGTCTATGTAGCTAGGAGGATTTTCCATTGGGTCTTGGGTTTGAACGTCCCATTGAGAAGAATCCACGGTCTGTATTGATCCCTGGTTGGTAGTAAATGTCTCTACCTTGCTCATAGCTGAACCGTCGATAGGTAGTTCAATAGCAGAGCCGGAAAGGTATACCCTAATTGATGGGTTAGCACCTCCGTCGTCGACAGGTTGAGAAGCCAACTTAAATGATAGTAAGTAGTTGCCAGCACCTTGTATTTCAACTCCAGAGGTATCTGGGGTGTTTGAATTGTTATCCCAGTCAGCTGAAGGCTTCATTCTATATTCAATATACGCATCTTCTCTTATTGGGGCAGCAGCACTGCCGGACAGCCGTTCCGATCCCGAGATGACCACCCCATTTATAAAGACGGTGGCGTTTGACATTGTTGATGGTGGGACTCCTATTGGAGTGCTTCCAGTTCCATTCCATGAAGCTGTCCAGTAATCATCAATAATAGTTTGTCTGTAAAATTGGCCGAGGTTTTGGGTTAGTCCAGTAGAATCATCATTGGTTAATAACTCATGGTCCTCCAATATTATATCATTGACAAATTGCCATCCATACGATCCTTGGGATTTGCGATACACTTTGACATTTTTTATATCTCCACATATTGGGTCCAATTCCGATAAGTAGACTTTCGCCCATGACTCTACATTTGTTTCCTGGCTCACCCAAGTTGTTTGAGATGGTTGGAGGTGGACAAAGGAGGGTAGGGTTATATCCGGATATATTGTGTCTGTGGTGGTATAACTTACCACGTCATTATCATTATTCCTAAAGAAGTGTTCCGTTTCTACAATATATGGTAATGGATTAGATACAATAGCTTTGGTTGAACTTTCTACGGATATTATTTCAACAACAGAGTCCTGGAGGGATGGAACCGATACTAATGTTTGATTAGATGCAAGTTCCACAGTCCCATTTGATGGAGTCGTATAGATTGACATAGTAGTCTGGATGTCATTAAGAGTAAAGTAAGATGAGGTTGTTGTTAGGACCGATGCATTTCCATTTACTCCTGCTACCTCAAACTTATCAGCAGTTACAATGATATTGCCTTGATAGTGGGTATCAATGCCTCCAGCAGGAGTTAGGTATGTTTTTTGAAGTTCCTTTATTACTAATGCAGGATCGCGCTTCATAATGACTTTAGTAGTATTTTCCTCAAAAGGAAGAACGTCGATCCTTTTCTGCCATTTGACGTTTGGAGTGGTTTGCAGTTCCGATGAAATCAATCTTCCATTTGGTCGCCTCTGAGCTGTTCCGGTTATGGTTATAGTCCCTCCCCCCTGTGGTGTGTGTTCATACACATAAATAGCAACGGCTCTACGTTTAGTACCAGGCTCTAGATAAACTGCATTCTCGTGGTAAATAGGTCTACCATTTAAATCGGTGACTTCTATTTCAATTACAGATCCAGGAGCCAATAAATCTCTATTACCCTTGAGCATGAACATGTTCTTACCTCCAGTAAGAATTGCTGGCATTTCACTAACATCAAAATATAAGGAATCAGGATCCGTGTCAGCTATCAGATATTGGCCTTCTGATAGGTATTTAGGTTGGTTCAGCTTAATGAACGGCATGTGTTGCTCCCGATATATTCTTCCACCTACGAGGGGAATCTAATATAAATATCATCTAGAATGTGATTTTGCTAAAGTCATCTGTTACATTAATTTCAAATAGATTGTCAGCTACATCTCTCAATGCATCTAAGTGTGATATAACTAAAATGAATGAGAATTCAGATTTTAAGTAGTCAAACAACATAAACATAGAGTTGAGGTTCTCAGAGTCTAGAGTTCCAAACCCTTCGTCGATTGCTAGGAAATTAGGTCTTGGTAAATTCGAAACATTAATCAGAGCAACCCTTATTGCTAGGGAGGATATAAACTTCTCCATGCCAGATGTTAGTTCTAGTGGCCATGAGCTTTTATCATACTTAATAAAGGTCAGGATATTTTTACCGTCTGTTTCAAATATAACTGTGAACTCTACAAGTTGAGCTAGAATCTCATTTACTTCGTCTTGGATTAGAGGAAGTACCTCTGATATCAGTTCATATGGTACGCCGTCTCTTTTAATAGCTTCTAGGTAATATTCATAGGCTTTTAACTTGTTTTCAACATCATTAGCATTATCAATAGATTCTTCTATCTGGGCTATTGTTGTTCTTGCAAGTGCACGTTCTGTGTGTTTCTGTTTTATCGAAGATTGGAGATCGTCTAGATATGCTGTGGCGATTGCTAGGTCAGATTCTATAATAGAGATTTCATCGGCAATCATTTCATTATGCTTAAGATCCCTTTTGTTTGCATGATACTCAGAGATTTTATTAGCATTGATTGCCATGGTGGATTCTAAATTATTGATCTTTGACCCTATATTGGTTCTATCAACCTTAATACCTAACTGATTGTTTTTTATATCACCTAGCCGGACTTTTAAGGTGTCATAGCGAGATTTATTTTCAATATGTGGTAATAAGTCTTCTATCGTAGTTTGCAATTTTGCAATCTTTTTGGAATACTCATCAGCATCTATTTTATCAGAAGCCAAATCGACTTTTGCTTGCTGAGCTTGCTTGACAAATGGATTATCAACGCAATATGAGCAATCAGGGTCATATGAATGATTTTCAAGTTCTTGTACTAAAGTCTTTTTTTGTTTGGCAGATGCTAGTAGTATT